>Ga0172371_10004693_pt1 | contig 20550 bp, 23 predicted proteins | sample Lak12m_FD_114543 | JGI IMG/M metagenome (GOLD analysis project Ga0172371, IMG submission 114543) | Freshwater microbial communities from Kabuno Bay, South-Kivu, Congo - kab_022012_12m | ecosystem: Environmental > Aquatic > Freshwater > Lake | place: Democratic Republic of the Congo: South-Kivu... | reverse complement strand
CTTTCTTCCGAATCGAGTTTATAGTATTTCATAGGCATATTGATATAATTTATAATTATTTTTTACTCGAATATTTCTTCAAAGCTTTACGGCTTGGTATGATTGTTTTCAAGAAATATCCCTTATCGTTTTTAACAAACGGAATATAATAAATATAATTATTTATTCTTACTACAAACGCCATTTGATCAGGAAAATTCGAACTGGGATTTTTAATCGTTTCTAATAGATTGTTATTGTTTATCGCCAAAATAACTTCTTCGAATGAAACGTTTCTTTCTATTTTCAGCTTCTCATTTTTTTCTTTATCCCAATCATAAAAAGCCATATTAGTATTTTATGACATTTAATACTGAATGTCAACTTTAATCTATTAAAACGATTTTTACTTGGCGGCTTCAAGCGTAAGAGAAAGATTTTTTATCCCGTCGCTGCGCCAGATTTTGAGGCTGACGGTATCGCCGATTTTTTTATTCAAAATTATTTTCGCCAAACTCTGATCGTCGGTACCTTTTATTTTTTGGCCGTCAAATTCGGTAATGATATCTTCTACCTGCAAACCGGCTTTTTCCGCCGGCGAGCCCGCGATCACTTCCAAAACATAGGCGCCTTCAACCAATTCATTTCTTACCGCTGTCGTTTTATCGATCATTTTATAACGGACACCAATATACGGCCGTTCGAAACTGCCGCCGCGGCTTTGGAAATTCGCCAGAATCTCCTTGACGATATTGACCGGAATGGCAAAAGCGATATTTTGTCCTTCGGAGGCGATCGCCGTATTGACACCCACCACCTGTCCCGATGAATTCAGCAGGGGGCCGCCGGAATTACCGGCGCTGATGGCCGCATCGGTCTGGATGACATTATCCAGTTTTTCGACATAACCTTCGTAAGGGGAACCGGCGGTAATTCCCCGGCCCAAACCGGAAACGATCCCGACGGTCACCGTATTGCGGAATTCCCCAAGAGGCGTACCGATGGCAATTGCCATCTGCCCCAACTCGATATTCGAAGAATCCCCAAGCGGTAAGGCTTTCAAACCGACGGCATTGGTTTTTAAAATCGCAATATCGTTGAGGGGATCGCGGTAAATTTTTTCGACGTTATAGGTCTTGTCGTCGTTGGTCACGATTTTATAACTTGCTTCCGTATCGGCAACCACATGTTTATTGGTAATGATCAATCCGTCGGTTGAAGCGGCAAAACCGCTGCCAATATTCTGGTCGATTTTTACCTGCTGACTCGGGATTTGCCGGAAAGGAGAAAAAGGGTTGAAAGGGTCGATCTGGATCGATCCGCTTTGAGTGGTCGTTTTCATGATGCCGACGGTCACCACCGAAGCCAAAGAATTGCGGACAACTTTGGTAATGATCGATTCTTCATAAACGACGGCTTGTTTTTGACTGCCCGGAGAGGAAATCGAATTGAAACGGGGGAAAAGATTGTACGATTGACCAACCGATAAAATAATAATTAAAATCGCCAATAATAGTAATAATTTTTTCATAGACAGAAGTTAATTTCTAATTTTTCTATTTTAGTACTATCTCTACCGCTTTTTCAAGTTGAAGATCTTTGTCTTTGGTCAAAGTATTGTTATTGTCCGCCTTATTTTCAATCTTAATGTCCGGTTCAATCCCCTTTCCGTTTATCCAATCGCCTTTGGGTAAAATCCACTTGGCAACGGTCACATGCAAACCGGCATCATCACGAAGATTCAAAGCCTCCTGCACCGATCCTTTACCGAACGATTTCTGGCCAATCAAGGTTGCCCGTTTATAATCCCTTAAAGCTCCCGATAAAATTTCCGAGGCCGAAGCCGACCCCTGATTGATCAAGACCGCAAGCGGAATATCTTTCAAACGGCCTTCCCTGATTACCACATATTCACGGTTTTCGAAAGTCGATGAAGTCGTTTCCTGCTTGACGACAACCGCTCCTTCCGGTAAAAATTCCGAAGCCAAATAAACCGCGCTCTCCAGATATCCACCCGGATTATCCCGTAAATCCAAAACCATTCCTTTGATTTGCCTGTTGTCCCAACGGGCTTTGATTTTATCAATCTCCCTGTCCCACTCATCGTTGGTATTGGAGCCGAACTGGCTTAGTTTAAGATAAGCGACCTGATTTGAACCTTGAGGTAAACCGGCAGATGCTTGGGCTTCCTTCAGAGAATCTTCCGTTTCAAACGAAAGCTCGACCGAAGAAACATTGATAATATCCCTTTTTATCGTGAAAGATATTTCTTTATTCGTCCGAAAAACCGTAATTTTTACTTCCGTCCCCTTTTGGCCGCGGATTTTGGAAAGCGCCTGTGTCAGCGTCCAGCCCTTCGTCGATTCGCCGTCGACTTTGACAATGTAGTCGCCCGCTTTGACGCCGGCTTTTTCCGCCGGAGAATCTTTTAAAGGAGCGATGATCACTATCTGATTATCTTTCAGGCCAAGCTGCGCCCCGATTCCTTCGAATTTTCCGCTCAAATCATCTTTTGACTGTTTGTTTTCTTCGGGCGTCAAAAAGAAAGTATAAGGATCGTTTAAAGCGGCAACCATACCTTTGATTGCCCCGTAAAACATTTTTTGCGTGTCGATTTTTTTCTTGTCGACATATTTCTGCTCAACCATATTCCAGGTATCCCAAAAAAGACTGAAGTCGATATTGCCGGCGCTTGGCTTTTTATCGGTTTTGGCATTGAGAATATTGTATCCCGGCCGGTCTATTTTTGCCTGGGCTGTCTGGTATTCGCCCAGCTTGTAACCGGAACCGAAAATGATGACGCCGATGGAAAGGATAAGCAAAACGTTGGTGATTTTTTTTGACATTTTATTGAAAATTAGGAATTATTGATAGAAGTATATTCTACTCTCTTTTCCGCCGCTTGCGCAATATGGTAATTTCAGTTTGTTGATTTTTTCCCAATCGGCAATTGCTTTTATTTGTGCCATCGGCAAGCCGGAATCATCGGGCAAATGATGGAGCACTACCAAACCGCAGGCTCCCAGCGCTTCGTATTTTGCCTGATCGATCACCGAGATTTTTTCGGTGAGAATCACTTTTTTCCCTACTTCGTCTTCCGTCAGGATTGCTCCTTCGGCAAGATACTTTACCTCACCTCCGAAAGATCCCTGGTTTTTTTTAAGAGGGAATTCTTCCGCACGATCGACTTTGAGTTTTATTCCTGTTTTGTCGACAGCCGTCACTTCACCCCGGAAGTAACCGGGTAAAGAATCGCTTTCGGCCGAATCGGCCGCCAACAAAATATAGCCTTCGGCGTGATTGATTTCCTTAAGAACGCCGTTATATTCGCTGAGGCTTGCTTTTTTCCCGAGCAATCCTTTCTTTTCGGCGATAAGCTCGTTTTTGTTTATTCGATCTCCGACGAATTTTTTGAGATAACGGAATATTTTCGCCGCAGGCACTCCCAAATCGCGGGCAAGATAAATCCGTACTGTTTCCGTTTTGCTCGTTTTGATAAAAGGCTCTCCGAAATCCACTCTTTGACCGGGCTTAAGAAGAACTTCGGCATTTTCGGGCAAAGGAATAGTAAGAATCATTTATTCATTATACATTACTTCGCTCCTTGATAAGACACATAAGGAATGAGGGCTAAAAAGCGCGCATGTTTTACTTCTTTGGTCAATCTTCGCTGGTGTTTGGCGCACACGCCGCTTTTTTCCCGGTGAGTAATTTTCTTTCTGGGCGAAAGAAATTTTTCCAGGTTATCAATATCCTTGAAATTGGGCTCCGATTTGTACTGGCAAAAAAAACATTTCATATAAAAATAAAAATTAGAATGGGATGTCATCCGGACTGACCGATTCATCTTCCTTTTTTTTCTCCAGCTCTTGCGCATTTTTCTGCTCAACCGGGACGGTTTCTTCAACAGATACAATTGGTTCTTCCGCCTTTTCCTCGGTTAGCACGGCTTCGCCGGTTGCGCGGCGGCCGTCGCCGAAAACGATAAAATCGTCAAGAACGATTTCCGCGATTGTCCGCTGGACATTGTCTTTACCCAAAAAACTCCTGTAGGTTATTCTGCCCTCAAGATAAACTTTCCGGCCTTTGGTCAATAATTTACCGCAAAGCTCCGCCAGTTTCTGCCAGGCAACGATGCGATGATATTGGGCTTCTTCTTTTGTTTGGCCGTCGGCGGTTGTCCATGATCTGTTGGTGGCCATCCCGAAAGTACAAACGGCCGTGCCCGCCGGCGTATATTTCAATTCCGGATCCCTTGTCAAATTTCCGATCAAAAGAACTCTATTCAACGATCTGCTTGCCATAATAGAATTAAACTTCTAATTTCAACAATAAATACCGGATTAACTTTTCATCAAAATCCAATTTCCGCCTTAATTCGTTAATTTTTTTATCTTCGATATCAAATTGCCAATTGTAGTAATGGGCGGTGTGATTTTTTTTGATCGGATAAGCAAGGGTTTTTTCTCCCCAATCTTCTTCCTTTATAAGCTTAACCTTAAAAGATTGAAGCAGGCTTTTAAGCGTTTTCAGTCCCTCTTCTTCATTCAGCAAAAAAGTTAAAGTATACTTCATATATCTTGTATATAATACAATCTTGTATGTCTAAAATCAAGCCTTTATTATTGATGATCTTGTTGGGAATTTTAATCTATACCCGCTTTATCAATCTTTCCTGGGGTCTGCCCTATCCGATGCACCCGGATGAGCGCAATATGGCAAACGCAATTCAGGGACTGAATTGCGGAATTTTCAATATCAAGGAATGTTTAAATCCCCACTTTTTCGCTTACGGTCAATTCCCTCTTTACCTGGGCTACTTAATTGTTTGGATAATGAAGTTTTTTGACGGCGACTTGCTTACCCCGATTGGTTTTGACGAGGCAACGATGGCCTTAAGATTAATCTCAGCCGCCGCATCGGTACTTAACGTTATCGTTTTGATTAAAATAGTTGAATTTTTAATTTTTAATTCGAAATTTTTAATCAAATCCAAATTTTCAAATTTCAAACCCGCTTCGCGAGGCGAGTTTCAAATTATAAATTTAACAATATTAATTTTTTCCCCATACTTTATCCAGTTCTCCCATTTCGGCACGACCGAATCGCTCCTCATGCTTTTTTATAGCATATCAATATATTTTTCAATGAAATTATTATCGGGTAAATTAATTCTTAATTCTTCATTCTTAATTCTTACGTCTATTTTTTCCGGCCTGGCCCTCGCCACCAAAATTTCAGCCGGCTTTTTCCTTGTTGTACCGATTATTGCTGTTCTTTTGTTTTTGCAAAGCCAGGGTTTTCGAGGAATAAAACAATCAGCTCTATTCATTATTTTTTATTCGTTATTCACGATTATCTTTACAATAATATTTTCCCCCCACAACTTAATCAACCTACCTGATTTCTTAAGCGCCATCAAATATGAATCTGACGTAGCGACCGGCAGATACGTTGCTTTTTATACGCAGCAGTTTACCGGATCCATTCCCGTCGTTTTCCAAACGGTAAAAATTTTCCCCTATGCTTTGGGTTGGCCGCAGTTTATTTTATTCCTGCTTGGATTTTTCTTTTTGTCATGGAAAGATAAACGGATCAACTTATTGCGTTTCGCTTTCCTGATTTACTTTGTGCCAAGCGCTTTCTTATTTGCCAAATGGACAAGATTTATGGCACCGATATTACCCACAATGTCTGTATTTGCCATATTGATGGCACTAAATATTTATTATCATATTTGTAATAGAGTTGGCCAAAATCAAAAATTAAATATAAAAGATAAAAAACCCAACACAAATCTAAAATATTTTTATATTTTTGGTTTGAATCTTTTATTTTTTATTTTTTATTTTTTATTTTTATTACACGGTATTTCCTATCTTTCCGTCTACCACCAACCCGATACCAGATTCCAGGCTTCCGAGTGGATCTACAAAAACATTCCTGGCAATTCCCTAATCCTTTCCGAAACCGCCAACGTCATCAACCTTCCCCTCCCCTCCCCCAACCTTCCAACCTACAACTATATTCCCTTTGACTTTTATCATCTCGATGAAGATCCAACCCTTAAACGGCAATTGGACGATTATCTAAAATCGGCAAATTACATCATCGTTCCTTCAAGAAGAATTTTTGCCAATTATTCCTGTTATTTTCCCGATAAAGCAGTCGGCAGCAATAATAAGCGCTGCCGGAAACTCGAATTCCAATATCCTCTGCTTAATACTTACTATCAAAAACTTTTCGATGGCAGTTTAGGATTTAAACAGGTGGCTGAATTTAAAATCCTCAATGACGAGCAAGCCGAAGAAACCTGGAGCGTCTTCGACCACCCGGTTGTGAGAATCTATAAAAGGGAAATCCCAAATTCCAAACTCCAAATTCCAAACAATATCCAATAATCAAATTACAATGACCAAAATGTTTGAATTTTGAATATTGAAATTTGATTAATTGTTTGGTGCTTGGTGCTTGTGATTTGGGATTTGGAATTTGGGATTTAATCAAGATACATTTCATCGTCCCAGTAATATTCCTCTTCCAAAGGAACATAGTTTGGACCGGCGGAAAGATAACGCTCCTGATTAAAAACAAAAATATCCGCTCTTTCGTTCGTTTTTTCCAAAACATCATTGTAAATCGCCCTCACCTGCCGGCCGGTCGCCCATTCAATCATTGTTTTCAATTCTTCTTTATACGCCTGCTTGATTGTCCTCGGCAAACTGTTTTCATTTCGGAAACAGACAAACACCGTATCCTCAATAAAATAAACCGCGCTGGGAAAAATCTCAATCGAATAATGTTTTTGGTAAAATGAAGCTAGTTTTTGAATGATGGCGGAAACCATGTGTTAAAAATCATAAGCGCATTTATTATGTTTGTCAAGCGATTAGGGCTTGCTATTGCTATAATCATGGCAATAGCACTATTAATTTTTCAGGACAAGCCGAATAATGGTAAATTATCCGGAATAATTAATTACGATCTTGACGGTAAAAAATACCGGTTGCTGGTAGCCAAAACACCGGCAGAGCGTGAGAAAGGTTTGATGTTTTACCGCAAACTTGATGATGCCGACGGCATGATTTTCCTTTTTGACGACAAAAACTACCGCACTTTTTGGAATAAAAACACCTTAATGAATTTGAATATTTATTGGATTGCCGACAATAAAATCATCGGAAAAGATTTTCTACCATCGGTTGAAAAAAGTAAAAATATCGTTACCGTAAGCTCGCCCAAACCCGTAGACAAAGTAGTCGAACTATCTCTTTAGCGCTTCGATCCCCGGTAGCGTCCCCTTTTCGATAAATTCAAGCATTGCGCCGCCGCCGGTTGAAATGTGGGTGATTTTATCAATATATTCTTTTTTGGAAATCGCCGCTATCGTATCGCCGCCGCCCACGATCGAAGCCGCAGAGGGGTTTTGCGTGATCGAGTAATAAATAAAGTCGGTACCGCGCCGGAATGCCGGATTTTCGATGTAACCGACCGGTCCATTCCAGATAATCGTTTTTGCGCGATCGATGATCGCCCCGAACTTTGCCTGAGTTTCCGGCCCGATGTCCAATATCTGCATTTTTTCGGGAATTTCCGATACTTTATAAATTTCGCCTCCGTGGCCGCTTTTTTCGACTGTTTCCCCGACCACGTCCGAAGGCAGGATGATGGCCGTATGCTTTTCCGAAGCCATAAACAAGAGTCTTCTCGCATGCTCCAATTCGTCATATTCAAACAGACTGTTTCCGATATTCATTCCCTGGGCGGCCAAAAAAGTATTGGCTAAACCGCCGCCCACAAGCAGGAAATCGGCAATCTCCATCAGGCGGCCTATCAGATTGATTTTTGTGGAAATTTTTGCTCCGCCTAAAATCGCGGCTACCGGCTTCTCGGGCTTCTCTATCGCCTTGGAAATCATTTCGATTTCTTTTTTCAAAAGCAGTCCGCCGTAAGCCGGCCGCAATTTGGCAACGGCCACGACCGAAGCGTCAGACCGGTGGGAAACTCCGAAAGCATCATTGACATAAACGTCGGCCAAGGCGGCTAAATTGCGGGCGAAATTGTCATCGCCTTTTTTTTCCTCAGGGTAATAGCGGATATTTTCAAGAAGATATATCGTATTTTCCCCGCGGGCTTCCAATAATTTTTTTCCTTCAAACGATAAAAAATCATGGATCAGGACAACGGTATAACCGGGAAATAGGGTTTGCAATCTGTCGGCAACCGGCCTTAAAGAAAGTTTTTCTTCCCGGCCGTTTGGCCGCCCGAGATGGGAAATCAAAATCAATGTATTTTTTTTCTCCAAAAGATATTTTATTGTCGGCAATGACTGGCGGATGCGTGCGTCATCGGCAATCGTCGAATCCGGAAGCAGTGAAACGTTGAAATCGACGCGCAGCAACACCCGTTTATTGGAAATATCCGCCTGATCGATGAAATCAATATTCATGTTTGAATCTTTATTCATTATTCTTTATTCATTTATCAAATATCTACTGCATTACCTTCTCCACCAAATCAACAAGTCTGGCGGAATATCCCCATTCATTGTCATACCAGCCGAAGATTTTGACGAAATTGCCGTTTATCACTTTGGTGTAATTGGCGTCAAAGATACAGGAATAAGCTGAACCGATAAAATCCGAGGAAACCAGAATTTCGCGTTCGACGGATAAAATATTTTTCATGGCCGTATCCGCCGCCATTTGGAATCGCAGATTGACTTCTTCGGCCGTCGTCGGCTTTTCGACCACGCAGGAAATATCGGTAAAAGAAACGGTGGGAACCGGCACCCGAACGGCCATGCCGTCTATTTTCCCGGCAAGGAGCGGTAATGTTTTGACGACAGCCGTTGCCGCGCCGGTCGTTGACGGAATAATGTTCAAACCGGCCGCGCGCGAACGCTCGACACTTTTTCCCGCATCGTCAAGCAAGCTCTGAGTTGACGTATAGGCGTGAGCCGTCGTTAAAAAACCGGATAAGATTTTGAAATTGTCATCGATCACCTTAAACATCGGCGCGGCGCAATTGGTAGTGCAGGAGGCGTTTGAAATAACCGTTTCGTTGGCCCAATCGATTTTATCGTCATTAACTCCCAAAACCACATGGGGTGTTTGGTCTTTTAATGGCGCGGTCACGATCACTTTTTTGACCGAACCTTTGATATGTTTTGCCAATTCTTCTTTTGTCTTGAATGCGCCGGTCGCATCGATTACTACGTCGACGCCGTAATTTTCCCAGGGAATATTTTCCGGTTTATCCGAAAGTGTTGCAATAATCTTTTTCCCTTCAACGGTAATCCCGTCTTTTTCTTCTTTTATTTCTTTCTTGTAAGTTCGATAAACCGAATCGTGTTTTAAAAGATAAGCAAGCATTTTATTATCCGTTTTACGGGTATTGACAACAACGATGTCAAAGCTGTCACGATTCAAAGCAATCCGGGTAAATGCCCGGCCTATCCTGCCGAAACCGTTTAGTCCAACCTTGATTCTAGTCATACTAATTAAATTCCAAATCCCAAATCATAAATCCCAAATCACAAGCACCAAACAATTAATCAAATTTCAATATTCAAAATTCAAACATTTTGGTCATTGTAATTTGATTATTGGATATTGTTTGGAATTTGGAGTTTGGAATTTGGGATTTATAATTTGGTGCTTTTATTATATTAATAATATTCCTTCCAATGCAATTGCATTCTTATGATAAACTTATTTTTATGAACCTTGAGCCTTTTAGCCGGAATAAAAAATTTCTCATGCTCGCCTTAGACCATCAGGAAAATTTCCGTAAACTGGCGGGCGACGACCGATCCATCGTCGATTTAAAAAAACAAATTCTTGATTCGCTCAAAGACCTGTTTTCCGCGGCTCTCATCGACTCTGAATTCGGTCTGCCCGCTTATTCCGGCATCGACAAACCCTATCTTTTGCGGTTGGAAAAAAGCGTACCGCCCGATAAAAACGGCGTCAGGAACAGTGAACTGGCGCATACTGTTTCCGATCTGAAAAACCAGGGTGCTTCCGGCGTTAAATTACTGGTTTTTATCAATCCCGATTCATTGTCTGCTTTGGAAACGAATAAAAGGTTGGTCCAAACGGTTCTAAACGATTGTCAAGAGCATAATCTGCCTTTATTTTTGGAAATAATAACCTACCAATCAGGCGGTCAAAAAACTAAAGGTGAATTGATTTTATCGGCATTGGATTTCTTTTTGAAAAACCGGATTTTACCGGATGTTTTCAAGCTGGAATATCCGGAAAACGCCGCTTATTGCCGAAAAGTTACCGACCGTCTCACAAATACTCCCTGGATTCTCCTTTCGGGTGGGGCCGACTTTAATTTATTTAAGGAACAATTGACCCGGGCGGTTACTCACGGCGCCTCCGGATTTTTGGCCGGCCGCGCCCTCTGGCAAGATATTGCAAACTATAAAAATAAAGAGAGAGATTATTACTTGCAAGAGGTCTTACCCAATCGCTTTGCCCAATTGAATCGATTAGCGCTTGTTTAACTTAAAAAGAAGTCACGAAGAATTCCGCCGGAATTTGCGGATATGACTGCGAACCCTCGATGATTTTGGTCACTTTATCGGCGCCGGTTGTTGACGCTTTTGCCGTCACCAAGCGTTCCTGAAGAGGTAGGTTTGAAATCCCTTTAAAACCGATTTTTGTTAGTCCGGAAGAATTGGCAATCACCCGCACAATCATAAATAAAGCACCGCTATCCATATCAATCGTTTGTCTTTGGGTAAATGTTTCTCCGGTCGGACACCCGGTAGCGCCTGAACCGGCTGTTTTCGTTGGCGGATCAGAACTTGGATTAATAATATTTGAAACACTGGGATTAATCGTAATTTTTTCGATTGAATAATCGCTTTTGACAATAGTGATTTCTAAAGCAGGATTAAAGCTTGTCGTTCCAAAACAAATATTGAGATCGCCCGAATAAGCAGAAGTCAAATTGTTGAAATTGGGGTCTTCCGGCGCACCCGCAACATTTGATAAATAAAAGGTGTATTGCTCGTTAGTTTTAATCGGTGCACGGGTAGTAAATTCTATTCCGGTATCGCTATTAAAAGTGGCGCTGCCGGTAAATTTGGATAAACCGGATAACTGCGTAGAAATGTTACTGATATTCCCCTCTTTCAACGACGCTTCAAAAGCCGATTGGGCGGCAGACAGCGCTTTTTGCGATTCTTCCTCGAGTTTGGTCAGTTTGGTATCGGTATTCGTTTTAAAAACCGTACTCATTACGACGGTAATGACGGTTGCCATGAGCATGACCGCTATAAGCAATATCTGACCAGGTTGAGATTTCATATTCTTACTGTTTCGCTTTTGTTTCATATTTGTCAATCGATAAATAAGGCAACAAATCCACATATGTTTCCGCGTCGAAAACCACAAAAAGCGCCGGCTTGGTGTTGACCGCCCAATCGCGATCATTGGCAAAATTTGACTGCGCAACAAGATTGCCTTTTATTTTTAATCCCTGATTGGCAGTAGTTCCCGTATCGATATTATTCGCAATAAAAATTCCCTGAGCCGAAGTCACGGTTGGATTGAAATAAAGTGTTCCGGTTGCGATTATCGCAACCGGGGAAGCAGGATCAGGATTAAAAACCGTTCCCCCAATCGTCACCGAACCATCAAAAAATAACACGATTTTATGGTCAGGCAAAGTAGTAAGAGTCGGGTTGTCGATACCTGTCCAAACATAAATACCGTCTTTATTTATCAAACTGACATTGTTGATAGGGATAAATTCTTTTCTTGCTTTTATATATTCATAGAAATTCGCCGGTGTGAATTTATCCGGACTAAAAGTATACGATCCGACTTGCCATTTGAAAAAAGAATATTCCGCCGAACCGATATTCAGGTTGGAGGCATTAAGAACCACCCCGCCATTATTGATGGTAAGATAGCGATCGGTCGTATCGTCGGCAGTATCATAACGACTGATGGATAAAGGAATAATATTTTCCCTGCTTGCTTTATTATTAAAAGAAGCGTCTTTCAGCTTGAACCAGCTGAGAGGCAGTTGGAAATAAAGATTATGAGTATAAGGATTTGCCGGTGCCCCCGCATCAACGTTAATCGAGTAAAGATTGGTTGACGGACATTGGTTACCGCTGCTCCAGGAAACGGCACTGTAATCGGGATGAGAAGCATTCAGGGTTAAATTCTGATGTGCGTTTACACCCGGCGTGCCGACATTGTCAAAAGTCACGTCACAAAAATAATCCTTATGATACCAATTAGTTCCATCCGGGTAAAATGGTTGATAACATGTAGAAGTTACTCCGGCCGGATCTTCCGGCACGATATCAACCGATATTTTTTCCGGATCCGAATAATATTCGGTAAACGAATCGCAATCGGGAGTAATATTTTTTTTGAAAACTCCGGCAATATGGATGGTCGGGTAAGGAGTCGGAGCATTAGCAACGGTAATCATTGCGCCGCACTTGGCGCTTGGATTGCTGCCGTCGGCGTTATTTGAAAATTGCACGCATACCTTTTTATCGTCGGCGCCGCTCGTAAATGTCCAGAGGCGATCGGCAACTTTATCCATCCATGGGGTCCAACCCGTATCGTCGGTTTCGGCACAATTAATGCTTTTCGCGACATTTTTCAAACGCATGCGGGTGGCCGTGCTATTAATATACACCCTCTGGGTCGAATTGCTGACGACACAATCATCAAGATACGCCGACCCGCTATACCTGGTGTCCCAGGAAGCCCGAGTACAATCCAGCACTTTTATACTCTCAAACGAAGTGCAGGAACCGCAATTCGTATACTTGAAATCAAAATTGGCGTCACTGGTAGTCGTACATTCCGAATAGCTTGTGCCTGAGTTGGAACAAGTAGCGTCCTTATTGTGTTCCCGAATCCACTCGCAGCCCGAAGCATAACGCTTGGCATCAACGGCAGCGGTATTAATCCTGTCTTCACAGTCGCCATCACCGCAAACCCAGGGTTCTCCCCCCTCGCCGCATACTCCGCCGACCTCATTGCAAACAGACGGAATCTCGCTTTGGTTCCAGCAAATATTATAAGTGGGGATAGCGGTATAATTCGCACAATTCCAACTGGCAGATCCGCATTCGTCACCGGTACGGTTGCATGGAGGAGGATAACCGTTTCCGATATCGGTGCAATTTGCAGCTTTAGGCCCGGACATAGCGGAATACGGTTGCCCTGCCGGCAATCCTTCTACTCTGGCGAAAGCCCGAAGACCATAATGGGTTTCCCAATTCTCAAAAGTATGTTTGTAAGTTACTGTTCCGTTGCTCTCTGTTGTTAAGGAAGTATTAACATCATGATATGTCCCATACCTCCACACATCTAAATGAACTTGTGCGTTGGGAATCGGATATTTCGTTCCGCTGCCATCCTGGCAATAAACGTAAAAATTATAGTATAGATCATGATAGCCAACGGGATTATGTTGGGCACCAACATCTGATCTGATGGGCAAAAATTCAGTAAACAAACCGAAAATAACCAAAAGTAAAGCGCAAATAAATAATGAGAGAGCTTTCAAAATCCGCTTCATAATAAGGTTTAATTCAATTAATATTATAGTAAAGTATTCGCAATAATTAATCAAGACCATGACTTTAGGAAATAAATATATATTTTTTGGGGTTTTATTTGTTATTTTTATCTTCGAAGGGCTGGGAGTGGAAAAAGGCCATGAAATTTCCCAATTCCTAATTATCGCTTTTCCGTTTTTCCTTTATTCGGATTTATGGATAAATAAAGTCAAACTGAAACTGCCTGAAAAAATCACTCGTTTATTCATCGTGTTTTTGGTTTTTTCATTTATTTCCGCTCTCTTTGCCGTAAACAAACAACGGTCATTCGAATATCTGCTTTATTATGCCTCCCTTTTCATGATTTTTCTCTATGTTTATAACCATCGGGAAGAATTAAAAAAACCTTTATTTATTTTCACTATTTTCTTGTCCTTTACGATATTGGGCTATTCGATATTGATTAATTACTTGCTGCCTGCGGGCTGGGAATTTTTAATACCGCAGCGCGGCTATCAATATGTTTATGCTTTTTATAAAACTCACAATCCATTGGGCAGTCTTCTCCTGATAACGCTATCGTTAATGCTTCCGCATGCTTTAGTCTTTAGATCTTGGATATATTCATTATTGTTTATTTTTATCTTGCCATTTTTTCTTCTATCCTACTCAAGATCTTCTTATCTGGCAATATCGCTTATTGCCATGCTTTTGATTTTTTTTTATCGCCGTCATAATCCGGTATTCTCTAAAAAAATGTTTTTTATTACCGTTTCTTTAGCCGGTCTTTGTCTTTTTTTATTCTTCACAACACCGGCCGCCTCAAAAAATATTCCAATAATTTCAGGTGTCAATAACTTCTTGGAAAATAATTTCGATCTTCCCTATAAAACTTTCGTGTCCGGCCGCGATCAATATTTTCAACAAGCAATAAAAGGAATCATCAATAAACCGCTTTTTGGTTTCGGACCCGGCAATTATGTCTATGCCTCTTTCAAATATGCCAAAACTTACCAATTGGCGGCAGAAACCGCTACCAATATTTTTTTGGAAATATTTGCCGAAAACGGTTTGACCGGCGGAGTTGTCTTTTTTATACTGATCGCAACAATTATCCGGAATGGCTGTCGGTTTCTTACGGAACGCGAAGATTTATGGCAAGGCAGTTTCTACGTCGGTTTTTTAACCATGTTTATTTCGTTTCAAACCGACTATTCCCAGCGCTATTTTTCTTATTTTATGTTTTTTATTATTTTTGCAGCCATATTTTATAAGGAAGATAATCATTGGCAGAATGGTCTTTTCCTTAAATTCTCCAGCTTGATCCTGTTTATTTTTTTTCAAATGATTTTATTAAGTAATATTTTCATCAAAATCAATAATTATCAAATCGCTTTTTATTTTTATCCGTTAAATCAGGAGGCAGGTAATCGTTTGCTTTATCGTTCCCCGTTTTACGCCAATCTTTACGGAACATTATTTCCGGGAGACAGCTATTCGCTTGAACAATTAGGCCGGTATTATGAAGTCAAAGACGATATCGGCCAAGCGATTGATTATTATCAAAAATCCTATGAAGCTTATCCTGCCGATCAACAACACTTATTGGAGAAAATAAAAACTATAAAATCTTCTTTAATTCCCTGATCGTCAGGCGTTTTTCGTTTTGCAGTTTCCTGATCTTTTTGATCCGGTTAATGATATCTTGAGAATATAATTGATATCCGCCGGAAGAAAGTTCGGCGATTTTCAACAATCCTTCTTTCGTCCAAAAACGAATCGTCGATACTGTTTCATCGGTTGTTTTTGCCACTTCACCGATTTGCATCAGTGCCGAAGAAGGCCGGGCCGGTTTTTTCTCTTTGGATCCAAGCGCTTCCAAATAAATATCAAGCGACTTTTCCACTGCCCTGAGCATAAACGAATCATAATCGGATAAATTGCCTTTAAGCTGGCCTTTTTCGATGGTTTCGATATATTGTTTTCTGTCTTCTTTACGGATAATGGCCGACGGGTATCCTGCCGCCATAAGAATTAAATTCATAAGCAGCCTGGCTACCCGGCCGTTGCCGTCTGTAAACGGATGAATACTCACCAGCCTAAAATGCGCATCGATTGCCGTTTCGACCGCATTCCTTCCGGATTTTTGCAGCCGGACAATGAATGCTTTCATTAGCTCCGGCACTTTAAGCGGATTGGGCAAAACGACCGTTGAGCCGGCAATACGAACCGCAACATTGCGGTATATTCCGGCATTCATGGTGTCGATATTTCGCAAAATGATTGCGTGAATATCTAAAATAATCCGCTCGGTTATATCTTCAACTTTATCCAGGCGTAAATCGCGGATATATTCATATGCTTTCGCATGGTTGGTGGCTTCCAGATGCTCGGTAATGGATTTACCTTCTACCGTTATTCCTTTCGCAACGATCATCGCCGTTTCCTGACGCGTCAGCGTATTGCCTTCGATCGCGTTTGAAGTATAAGTAAGCTCGATTTTATACCACTCCTCCAAATTGACAACCAACGCCTTTGGTAATGGCCGATACTGGTCCAACTGTTCTTTCTTATCCTGAATTATTCTCAACAATTTATCCATATACTATAAAGTATAACGTTATACTTTATGCTTGTCAAGCGCAATTGCCAAACATCCGGCCGGCGTGGTCTTTCCTGTTTGTCGTGCTCCTACAAGCATGAGAATTTTTCCCTTAAAACAGGCTTCTATGAGTTTTTTAGCTAATATTCGTGAGTATATTCTCATAATTGGGCGTAATTTAGTGAATTAACCGTATTAAACTCCTTTTTATTTATTTTTGTCAAGCTCAATGTTTGTCATATTGCCTTCAATCGCGTTTGAGATGTTTGAAAACGGTTTATGCTGGTCTAACTGATTCTTTTTATATTGTTTTTTATACCTATTTTGTTAACATTGGCTTATGAAGTTTTTTCATAAACCCTTAGAATATTTAGAGAAACATACCGTTAATCTATTTTTACTTTCGCTCTTTTTAGTTAAAATTCCCCCTTTCTATATTCCTCTGCCACTAATTAAAGTGTTGACAACCCACATACTATATCGTCTCATCAACCTCATACTCCTCATGGCGATACTTTTCAAAAAACAAAAAAGAAACATCTTTACTTTGCGTCAACCACTACTGTTTTTTTCTTTTGTTTATTTTCTGTTTCAATCCATTTCTGTCTTGCATGCTGTTAATATTTCCACATTTTTAAACCAGTACGAAAAGCTAACACAAACATTCATTTTCTTTCTTGTTGCTTTTTATCTGTTAAGAACAAGGCAGGGAATCTTTAAAAAAGTGATAATTATTTTCCTACTTTCAACTTTTGTAAATATCGTAATTCAATTATTGATTTTAATCAATACTTCTTCAACTTTAGCTATAATGCAAATTTTTCTCCATCCAAAAGTCCAGGATACCATAAGTACGAATTTGGCTCGTGATCGCTTTAGTTTTGAATATTACGATGAGATAACTATACCACTGCTTTTATACCTCTATTTTTCAAATAAATTAACAAAAGTAATTAAACCAAATAAATATATTTATCCTATTCTTATTATTTCTATATTGTCGATTGCCTTCCTTTCCAATATCAGAAGTCGTTTTTTAATCGGGTTTATTGCCTTTATCGGCTTTTTCTTAACGTTGGGTAAGGATTTATTTATTAGAATTTTTTTTAGATATAAATATTTTCTGCTTATTATTGTTACCAGCTTAGTTGTGTTAAACCTATGGCTTTCATATTCGAATAATTACTCAGTCGTCGACAGATTTCTCTTAACTGATGATCAAGATACACGAAGTCTCGACTTTCGTAAAAATATGATAAATTATGCTTTTAATATCGGGGCCGCAAATAATTTTTCCGGTGTAGGATTGGGTAATTTTTTTGAATACTTACCCTCATCAGTAAAGAATCGATCTTATCAATTAGTAGGATTAGCCAAGAAGTTCTTTGACACATCAATCCCCTACACTCATAATATTTTGGCCCAAACTTATGTCGAAAGTGGTTTATTTGGTTTCTTGTCAATGATCCTTTTGCTTTTATATTGCATTACCATTGATTTCTTTTTATTGCGTCAAGAATACAATATTAAAAAACCGATTATCGTCTCTTTTTGGAGTCTTTTTATCTACGCCCTTTTCAATACCCCAGCACCTTTGGTTTTTTTATCCAATTTTTTAATTTTAAGAATTTTAACAGAAATACCCGATGCAGAAATATAATTTGAAGGGGGAAAATCTTGGAGATTTTTTTATAAATATCCCGAATAAAGCTGTTTTTATCAAACTTGTAAAAAAAACAATTAAGGGAAAACATAAAAAACCTAAGCTTTTTTTTTATTTAAACACTGCAGATTATTATCAGAAACGGAAAGATCACAAATTTATTGATAATTTCCAAAAAGCCGAATACTGCTACTTGAATAGTTTTTATATCAGTCTGATATTAAGAATCACACTCAATAAACATTTTGATAAGTTAAATGCTGAAGATTTTATTTATGAAGTTTTTTCATTATGTCAAAATAATAAACAGAAAGTATATTTGCTGGGATCGGATAAAAAAAGCAATTATCTTGCAATTAAAAAAATAAAAGTAGAATATCCTGAATTAACTATCAGTGGCGACGACGGATATTCCCAAAAAAATAATCTAATGTTGAAAGCGATTAATTTATTTTCTCCCGATATTCTTATCGTAGGGCTAGGTTTAGGTTATCAAGAAAACTGGTTGGCTAACAATAAAGATAAATTAAAAGTAAAAATGGCGATTACCGTAGGAAATTTCATCGATGTTTTAGGTACTAAAAAAAGTTTACCGCCTCATCTATTTAAACAAATACAAATAGAGTGGCTATATAGACTTATCAAAGAACCTGCTAAAATGTTTGGCAGGTATTTTTTTGGGAGCCGGGAGGTTATTACCCTGGTAATTAAACGATTATTCTTTAAGTTTATTCGATTCCTCCAACAAAATAGTCCGTAAAAGTGAAATTGGCAGTAGAAATGTTTAACGAGCGACCAGTGTTGATTATTTGATCTTCGCCAAAAACCAATTTTCCTGCCTCATCTTTTGCTTTTATCTTGGCCTTTAAAATAATATATTTAGTGGTTTCGGTCAAGCCGGGAACTGCCTTACCGAACTCGGTGGCAATTATTTGATTGTTATCGCTTGCCGTTTTATCCAAAATCTCAAAAACCGTTTCTTCGCCGTCGAAATATTTGTCCCCCACTCTTATGGCATCGTATTCCCATGGATAGGCATATTTTTTTGTTAAATAAATTGTTTTTTCAATATATTTATCAATAATCGGCTTGTCGCTCAACTCGATTATCGTGCCGCTGAACTGGACCGTCGGAAATTCGAAATCGATGGGCGACCCGACGCCGATGGTTGAACGCTTAAAGCTGTACTTTTTTGATTTTCCCAAAGACGAAACTTTCAATTTTACGTTTAGATAAACATCGTATTGGCCGGAAGCATAATAAGGATAATAACGGACACTTAAGATTTCCGCCGTTGGATTTCCTGTCAAATCGCCTTCGACATTTCCTTTTTTGATGGCGTTGACAAACCAAACCGGAGATTTCTGGGTCGTTGCCCACCATAACCCTTGCCCCATTTTCACCTTGGCGTAAACATAAGTTGATTTGGAAAAAAAGATTCGATAGGCGGAAACAAATCCGACAAATAAAATACAGGCGATGAAAATTGAGATGAAATAATTCTCGCGGGTAAATTTAAATAACCTTTTAAAATTCACAATGGAATTATACTATAAAAAAACTGCTGGAATGATTCACTTTTTAGATTATTTTTTTAGATTATTGTAAAATGAATTAAAATAATGCAAATAATATCGGTTAGCAAGATAAAATCTACAAAAGATATTGTTGATTTTATTAAATCCGGGTTAAAAGAATTTAATTTTTCATACGATCCCCTAATTGATAAGGATTTAGACGATCTTAAAAGTTTTTATTCCTCACCTAAAGCTTATTTACTAATATCGACAGATAACTATAAAATAACTGGAACTATAGGTGTAGTTTTTAAAAAAAGACCTGTTGCCATACTTCAAAGACTGTATATTAAAAAGGATAATCGAAGAAGAAGCTTAGGAAAGTTGCTTTATGACAAACTGGAAAAAATAATAAAAAAACGTGGTTATAAAAAAATAGTCTTAGATACAACAACAAGAAATAAAGAAGCAGTAATTTTCTTTAAAAAAAAGGCTTTAAATTGATCGAAAAAAAAGGAATTGATTTATTTTTTGAAAAAGAAATTTAACTTATTTTTTTGCATAAACTTCCAACCACGGACCAATTATATTTCTCCTACCGGAGGCTACTTCAATACTGCCAGAAATTGTATTGATAACGTCTTTACTTACTTTTTCGAGTCTTTGAACGGGTGGCTTAAGATCGGAGTTAAGACTTGTATGTAGATGATAGTTGCCAATGCCTACCTGAGAAAAACCAGCTCTATGAAAAACGTCTTTTAATGATCTGGGAGTAAAACCAAATTGATAAGGGTATCCCATTATGTGAAGCCGGGAAAAAATAATTCTACCGGCTTGCGCTCTTAACAAAAAACGCATTTTCTTATAAAAATCAAAGTTGGAGATTTTCAAAGCAAAAACTCCACCGTCTCTAAGAATGTCTTTTACTTTTCTTGTTTCCTCAAAAAAAGATGGAAGATTTTCATAAACTAACCAAGCGGTGACCGCATTAAAATGCTCTAACGGTAGATCAACGTCAGAAAACAGCCCTTGTAACATATTTACTCCTCGTTGTTGACCGCGCAAGACGGTGTATATATTAGGATCTAATCCGCTTGCATCCCAACCATTTTTTTCCGCTATAGCTCCCGCAAAACAAAATGTCATATTGTGTAGTCAAACAAGCGGTTGTTGATGAAGCGGGAAAATGAACGTTTGGTTGAGGAAAATGATTGAAATTGATGGTTGGAAATATGTTTTT
>Ga0172371_10004691_pt1 | contig 20552 bp, 18 predicted proteins | sample Lak12m_FD_114543 | JGI IMG/M metagenome (GOLD analysis project Ga0172371, IMG submission 114543) | Freshwater microbial communities from Kabuno Bay, South-Kivu, Congo - kab_022012_12m | ecosystem: Environmental > Aquatic > Freshwater > Lake | place: Democratic Republic of the Congo: South-Kivu... | reverse complement strand
TCAAGCTGCTTGATGTTTGCCTTAACACCGGCTTTTTTCAGGTATGATTGTATTACCTCTGCGATATCAACTACTTCATTATCTGCCGTGATGTAGAAATTAACCTCAAGGCCATTGGGATAACCTGCTGCTTTAATCAATTCCCTTGCCTTTGCCGGATTATATTCATAAAGTTCCGGAGTTTTCCATTTTCTTAATGTGTCAGGCACAGGGCCTGACGCGAGCCTTCCTCTTTGTTCATAAACGGTTTTTAATATCTTTTTTTTGTCAATTGCATAGTTCAATGCCTTTCTTAATATTGGGTTGTCAAATGGTTTTTTTGAACAGTTAAGGCCGAGATAATATGTATTTATAGAATTTATGGAAGACATGAGATTAACCCATTTTTTATCTTTCTTAAAATGTGAGAACGCTGATGCAGGGACTCCTATGACATCAAGATTTCCGAGTTCAAATTCTGTTATTGTTGTCAGGTCTTCAGGGATGATCTTATAAATAATCCCCTGGACCTTCGGTATGTCATCAAAATATTCCTTTCTTGCATCGAGCTGAAGTTCTCTGTTTGGAAGCCAGTTTCTGAGAATAAAAGGGCCTGTGCCAACAGGGTGGGATGAGAAATCAACCCCCCATTTTTTTGCTTCGTTTTCAGGGACGACATACGCAGCAGTCATGGTGAGGAGGTTTAGGAATGGAGAGAAGGGCCTATCGAGCGTTATTTCAAGGACATAATCGCTAAGAGCCTTTATTCCCGAAACGTCTTTTGCTTTTCCATTTATAAATTCTCTTGCGCCTTTAATCTTATCGAAAACCCACGTGTTTGGAGACATGCCCTTTGGATTTAAAACCCTCTCGAATGAATATTTAAAATCTTTAGCTTTTACCTCTGTGTTATTAGAGAACCTGACGCCTTTTTTAAGTTTAAACGTATAGACGAGCCCATCCGCAGATATGTTCCATTCGGATGCTATGTCATGGATGATATTTAAATCTCTGTCCATTCTCACAAGCCCGTTAAAAATCTTGGCCGAGATTGAGCCGCCTGTGACATCTACGATAAGCGCAGGGTCGAGGGTTGTGGGGTTTGTGTTCAGCCTGTAATAGATGTGGCCGGGAAGGCGGTTCTGAGGAGAACAGTAAGCAAGAAAAAATAAACAACCGATAAAAAACGCTGCCATCATCAGAAGGCCATAACTGTCTTTCGGCAATCTTAAACTACCTTTGTAGAATTGCATTCGTTAGTATAATAGATTGTTGAATTATAAGTTCTCGGGCGGGGCTATCCGCTCCACTTTGTTTCGTCTTCAGCCCCTATTCTGACAGACCCGTGAATCCTGCCTCAATTCAGTCATGGCCTTCTATTACTTTTCTTTTGCATCTTCCTTCTTTTTTTCCGTTTTTTCGCCGGGAATTTTATATTCTCCTGACGCCCATCTGCCGAGGTCAATGATCTTGCATCTCTCGGAGCAGAAGGGCCGAAATGGATTTTCTTCCCATGTTGTTGTCTGTTTGCATATGGGGCATTTAATTCTCATAGTGTATTTTAACTCTTTTCCCATTTTTTATCTTTCAAATATGTGATGATTTCTGGTAAAATTAGCTCTCACTAATAGCTTAATGACCGGAGGTTTTAAATGGATTATTTTCTTACTGAAGAACAGGCGATGATAAGAGACCTTACAAGGCAGATTGCGGAAGAAAAGGTCGTGCCTGTGAGAAGAGAGCTCGATGAGAAAGAAGAATTCCCGTGGGAGATAATGAAGGTTCTGGCTCAGTCAGACCTTTTCGGCCTTTTTATACCGGAGGAATACGGCGGGCTCGGGAGAGGAAGCCTTGATCTTTGCATTGCTGTTGAAGAACTCTCAAAGGCATGCCTCGGAGTTTCAACGACATATGCCGCAAATGCTCTCGGAACATATCCGATCCTGCTTTTCGGCTCAGACGAACAGAAGAAAAAATATCTGCCTGATATCGCCGCTGGAAAAAGATTGGTCGCCTTTGGACTTACCGAGGCAAATGCCGGAAGCGATGCTGCGGGAATCCAGACAACGGCAAAGCTTGAAGGCAGCGAATATGTTCTTAACGGCACCAAGCAGTGGATAACCAACGGCGGTGATGCCGAGGTTTATACGATAATTGCAATTACCGACAAGACAAAAGGGCCCAGAGGCGCATCTGCCTTTATCGTGGAGAAAGGCACTCAGGGTTTTACATTCGGCAAGAAAGAAGAGAAGATGGGAATAAGGGCGTCTTCAACACGGGAGCTTGTATTCGAGAACTGCAGAATCCCGAAAGAGAATATTATTTCGAAAGAAGGCATGGGATTTATCGTTGCGATGAAAACCCTTGATAATTCAAGGGCAGGCGTCGGCGCTCAGGGGGTAGGAGTGGCTCAGGGCGCGTTTGATGAAGCAGTGAAGTTTGCGAAACAAAGGGTCCAGTTTGGACATCCCGTTATCACTTTTCAGGCAGTGCAGCATATGCTTGCGGATATGGCAACAGAGATAGAAGCTGCGAGGGCGCTGATTTATTCTGTGGCAAGATACATAGACAGCGGAGCAAAGGATATAACGAAAGAGTCTGCCATGGCAAAGGTATTTGCCACTGATGTCGGGATGAGGGTTACGACAAATGCGGTTCAGGTCATGGGCGGTTCAGGCTATATGAAGGAATATCCGGTTGAGAAGATGATGAGGGACGCAAAAATCCTTCAGATATACGAAGGCACCAACCAGATACAGCGGAATGTCATAGGACAGGCGCTGATAAAGAAACACAAATAAGGTCAGGGGATATTTCATTAAAGCTTCTCCAGATTCCAGCTTGCAAGAGAATCTCTTATTGAGCTTATATCCTGTTTTTTATCTATTGCCCTTTTAACCTTTGTCCACCCTTCGGGATTTCCGTAGAGTATGCAGCCGGCAATAGTGTTGTCTTTTATCACGAGTTTTCTGTATATGAATCTTTCTTTGTCTTTCTGGACAATGGATTCGAATTTCCCATCGGCATCTATGTCTCCGGCTGCAATAAGATCTATGCCTGCGATTTTTAAAATATTTGACGGGGTTGTGCCTTCATAGAGCGCATTCCCTCCTGCCATATTTATTCCCGCAACCTTGCCCTGTTCCTCTGCAGCAGGCCATATTCCGTAGCAGCTTCCCCTGTGCTCTATAATATCTCCCGCAGCATAAATATCCTGAATCTCTGTCTCCATCTTATCGTTGACCGGAAGGCCTTTCCCGCAGTTAATTCCTGATTTAGCCGCGAACTCTATGTCGGGCCTGACTCCGGCGGATATTATTACCATTTCGCAGTCAATGACGGTTCCATCTTCAAGAACAACGCTTTTAACCTTATCATCGCCTGCTATCTCGCGGGTCTTCGCGCCGAGGAAAAAGGCAAACCCTATTTTTTCCATCTGAGCCTGAAGTATCTCCGCGCCTTCCTTGTCCATCTGTCTTGGAAGAAGCCTTGGCAAAAACTCCACAACGAATATTGAATGCCCTGTTTTTCGCAGGCCGTTTCCGGCTTCGAGCCCGAGGACTCCTCCGCCGATGAGGACCACTCTTTTTGAATGTTCAGCGTATTTTTTGATTTCAATGGCGTCTTTTAGGGTCTTCAGAGTGAAAACTCCTTTTTTGTCTGCTCCCGGAATCGGGGGTACGAATGAATGGCCGCCCGATGCCATCAGCAGCCTGTCATACTGCAGCCTATGTTCTGAATTTACGAGTATTTCTTTTTTATCTTTGTCTATGTCGGTGACAGCCGCGTTTAACAGCAGCTTTATATTATTATTTTCGTACCAGGCGTCTTTATAAATGACAAGCTCTCCTTCATTTACATCTCCGCTCAGATATTCCGGGAGCCTTATGCGGCTGTAAAAAGGATAAGCCTCATCAGAGAATATGGTTATCTCTCCAACATTATCTACTTTTCGTATGTTTATTGCGGCTGTTGTGCCTGCAACTCCGTTGCCGATTATTATATATCTCATATCGTGTCTTCCTTAAAAGCCGGCAGCCATAAGCTGACAGCAAAGATAAATTTTTGAGAATGATATTAGAGATAGGCTTCCTGATTTCAATGATAGCAAAAATCAGGCGTTTTGTTTAGGGGGAATCAGCTATTTTTTATTTCTTGCATTGGTGCTGTTTTCTAACAGCTGACGGCTGAATTAATGCCACATCATTGCCTCGAAGTCAGCGGTGGGAACTGTCAGGCTTATATGGCCTCTCCACGGGCAGCGCTCTATCTCGTCGCCGTTTCTGTGCGCGGAAACAAACAAGTTTAATTCATCCTTTTCTTTTGCATTTATATCCCCGAAAGGTATGGCTATCTCCAGTATCTCCTGCACTGCCGCGTCAGCGATATCTTTTATCTTTTGCCAGGCCCCGTCTTTTTTTTCAAAGAGTTCGGCATTGGCAGAGCCGTCTTTCGGCGTTAAATTAATCCTGAAGGCGGATGGTTTGATAATATTTATGGAAAATACGGTCTCGGGAGGAAAATCATTGAATGATGTCTTAGGGTCAATCCGTAAAAATAACGCGTTCTGGTCGAACCCATAATAAATATACGAGATAAAACTTTCCGCTTTATGCATACTGCCCCCTGATTTTCCGACGGCAAGATATGCTCCCTGATACCATTCATAATAGCTTGTGACCATGCCGTCAATCTTCGGGGTTATGAATCCTCTGATTGTGATTTCAGGGACAATAGACCTGTCTTCTCGTAACACAGGCACAAAAAGATTAGGAGGGATCTCTTTGCCTATTGTTTTGTATACCTTCATCAGGTTCAGCCTGAATAGTTCATCGAATTCCTCCTGAGTCTCTGTCTGATGTTCATCGCCGTACCACCAGTTCCAATCGCTTCCCTCGGCAGCATAGACGGACTGCCACGCCTCATCATTGCGCTTATCGGGATTGAGCTTTTCAAACATCTCAAGGTCGTTTCTCGTGGCGGTAAGATAGTCCCACGCGAGATTGTCTTCTTCATGCCCTATCCATATGCCGTAATTTGCGTTTATCCATGAGCCCGCGTGAAGCCTATTAAGTTTTTCCCCTGTGCCGTGCTCTGTTAAATAATCCGAAACTGTTACGGTTTTCAGCCTTTGTTCTCCTGACAAGCGCTCATAGAGGTATTTGAAGAAGTCATATCCGTCGTTTTTATAGTGTTCCCATGCGTTTTCCCCGTCGAGTATTATCGAGACAAGGTTAGGCCTGTCATGGGGGAGCGAAGAATGGATGTTCAACAGCCTGTTTATCAGGTCGTCCGCGGCGTTTTTGGGATCCCAGTTGGAATACACAAAACCTATAAGGTCTGAAAGTTTATGATCCCTGAATAGGATTGAAACATCGGCGAAACTGCGGGGCCTGTATAAATCGGACGGCTCTATCATATTGCCTGACGGATTTCTCAACGCTTTATTCAGAGACCTCGCCAAAATTTCTTCGTCCGTAGCAAGCCATCTTATTCCCTCCGCATGAACTGCCTGCAGTATATCTTCGCTTACGGAGCCTTCGGAAGGCCACATCCCCACAGGCCTGTGCCCGAATATTTTTTCAAAATAGCCGGTTGCGCTCTGTATTTGTTTTATCGCGTCTTCAGGGTGCGAGAACCTGTTCTGCGGCAGCCTGACATCCGGCATTGCGGCTTTTGATGAATCCGTATCCCATATCAGCGGAAGTATAGGGTGATAAAACGGCGACACGGATAATTCTATCTGTTTTTTAACGTTGAATTCCTTATAAGCCGGAATTATCTTCCTGAGGATCTCGAACTGCTTGGCTATTAAAAGTTGTTTGTCCTCTTCTGTGTAGTCTTTCCCTTTTTCCGCGAGGCCGGCGAGCAACTGGTCTTTTTTTCTGAGTATCGGGTCTATCCAGCTCAGGTTGAACAGCACCTGCAGGTCGAGAAAGTCATTTTCAGAAAAATATTTTGTTTTCCGTTCCAGTTCATTTTTTACAAAACTGTAGCCTCTTTTAACCAGCAGTTCGTGATATCGCGGGAATGGTTTTATCATATTATCCCAGTTTGCGAGAAAGAAATTCTCAAGCAGAAACGCCTTTTCTTTGTCGCTCAGGTCCGCGGCCTTTTTTATGGTGAGGTCAAGATAAACGTCCGTTGCGTTGTTTTCCGTGTAATCGGCCAGTTGAAGAAGCAATGAAGGCACAAGATTGAATGTCTGCTTTATGTCAGGGTAGTCTCCAAGCATCTCAACCATGTCAAGGTAATCCTTTATGCCGTGAAGCCTTACCCACGGGAGCCTGTATATACCCGTGAAAGGGTCTTTGTAATAGGGCTGGTGCATATGCCAGAGAAATGCGATGTGAAGCGGGCTATCTGTCATACTGGAAGATATATTCGTCGGGGCGCGCTAAACCAAAGTCTTCTCTCGCATGTTTTTCCGCATAGAATGGGTTTTCTTTGAGTGATTTTATCTGGGCTCTGAGCCTGGCATTCTCTTTATCGGCTTCCTTTATTTCATTCGCGAGATAAATCTTTTTGGCGGAGAGCTGTCTGTATTTTAAAAATCCCGCGTCTCCCATGAGGAGGTTTATTCCCAGATAGATAAAGCTCAGGATTATTAAAATAAAAGTAATGAGCCTTTTCTTTTTTATTTCAGAGACAACCTGTTTTCTTAAAAGGTTATCGTAACTCATTTCCCTAGATTATAAAATGTTTTTATCCCTTTGTATATAGCAGAATCAGCAAGCTCTTCTTCTATTCTCAGCAGCCTGTTATATTTGGCTACCCTCTCACTTCTTGCGAGCGAGCCTGTTTTGATAAAACCCGTATTGCATGCGACGGTAAGGTCTGCTATTGTCGTATCCTCTGTTTCGCCTGACCTGTGCGAGACGACCGCCGTGTATCCGGCCATTTTAGCTGTTTCTATGGCATCGAGGGTCTCTGTCAGCGTACCTATCTGGTTCAGTTTAATGAGCACGGAATTGGCTATGCCTGCCTCTATGCCTTTCCTGATTATCCCGGAATTCGTGACAAAGATATCATCTCCAACAAGCTGGACTTTATTGCCGAGCCTCTGCGTCAGGATCTTCCATCCTGGCCAGTCGTTTTCCGCTAAACCGTCTTCGATGGAAATAATAGGATATTTAGTTATCAGTTTTTCATAGTATGAGACCATCTTTTCGGATGATTGGACACTGCCTTCAAATTTATATCCCTTTGGGGTATAGAACTCTGATGCGGCTGCGTCGAGGGCGATATATACGTCCCTGCCGGGTTTATAACCAGCAGCCTTAATTGCCTCTATTATGAGCGAAATAGCATCTTCATTTCCCTTGAGGTTTGGCGCAAAGCCTCCCTCATCGCCGACTGCTGTGCTCAGGCCTTTTTTCTTTAAGATATTTTTCAGTCCGTGAAAAACCTCAGCTCCGCCCCTGAGAGCCGAGGCAAAGTCTTTAAACCCTGCCGGCATTATCATAAATTCCTGTATGTCCAGATTATTGTCGGCATGGGCCCCGCCGTTAAGAATGTTCATCATCGGGACAGGAAGTTCTTTTGCATTGCACCCGCCGATATACCTGTACAGCGGCACGTCTGCTTCATTTGCCGATGCTGCGCATACTGCGAGGGAGACGCCGAGAACTGCGTTTGCGCCGAGCCTGCTTTTATTTTCAGTCCCGTCAATTTCTACGAGAAGATTGTCTATATATACCTGATCGCACGAATCCAGCCCCCTGAGCTTAGGGGAGATTTCTTTTACGATATTTTTTACCGCGTTTAAAACGCCTTTGCCGTGAAATCGTTTTCCGCCGTCCCTTAATTCAACCGCTTCTCTCGTGCCTGTTGATGCTCCTGAGGGCACCGCTGCCCGGCCCAAGGCGCCGCTGCTGAGAAAAACCTCAACCTCAACTGTGGGATTCCCCCGCGAATCAATTATCTCGCGTGCGTATATGTCTGTAATCAATCCCATAAAATGCCTCCTCAAATAGAGCGTAGTTAACGGACAGTCTATTATACACTGTTTGATGTTTACTAATATATCATGTTGCGGATAAATACTGGCTTAAAATTTTAGCAACCCTGCCCATATTTACTGGTTTGTCTTTAAGCTCGGATCTGTTGTCTATCTGTCTTAATGTTGTTTCAAGGAATATAATGAAGTTGTTAATCTTTTCCATAAGCCTGACGCTGTTTTTCGTAAGGACCTGCTCTTTTTTTAAAGACAGCATGCCGTTAAAAAAAGATACGAACTCTTCATAATCGTCATATCTGAGAAGCCTGAACGTAAAACTCTCAAAATATAGCATAAAGTTTTTTAGAGAGTCAAAAGTCCGCGTTCCTTCCTCTGGTGAATCCATTTTCCCTTTCAGGATGGTTAAGAACCTGTGAAGCACAAATATGTCTTCTCTAAGCCTACGGGATTGTTCGGCCTTTGCGACAAAACTCGGGAATATGTCTTCGCCCTTCAGCCCGGGCTTATAGAACTGCGCGATCTGGATAATACTTTGTTCCGCGAGATTATTCAGTATCCCTTTGCTGTTTTCTATTCTTCCCCTGAAATATTTGGGAGTTTTTTTCTTCAATATTTCTTCTAATTCCTGAAGGTATACCCTTTTTGCCTCCATCGAAAATTGATAGGAAAGAGATTGAAGCAGTTTCTTCAGCGCAGGCTGAGCGATTTTTAAGGCTGCTTTTTCCGCATAACCCTTGAATACGTCAATCTCCGAGCGGATAAGTATGAGTATGAGCAGGGATGTATTTAGCGATATTGTTCTCTGTGTAGTTATGTCTATATGATTCAAATATCTCAGGAATCGGAATAGATAGACAAGGATTAGGGATATATGTTTTTTTGAGATGCTATCCTTGATGTCCTTGACTATATCCTTTATTCCCTGATTGCTTATTGCGTCGAGCTCAGGATTTATATCTTTTTTAAACGGATTGAAGTAATTGTTTTCCCTTATCTCCCTGCCGACTATCTGTCCTGTATTCAGATAACTCAGATACGTGATATTTCCTGTTTTCAGAATGTCTATAACAAGCCCTTTCAGGTTGATGAACGAGTCGTAGAGCAGAAACAGGCCTTTCTCGGGCGTGTCCTGTTTATAGAGCCCTTCTCTGAGCGCGTCTCTTTTACGGTCAGTGAGAAATTTTGATTCGGCAAATTTCTGCAGCCAGTAAGTATTTTTTCTGCTTTCAGGAATTATGACCTCAACGATGCTGAGTATCCTAAGGATTGAATCCCTTACTGCCGAGAGCTCGTCAAAGAAATTACTTTCCGTCTGATTCTCTTTTGTTGATGGAAGATTTTCTGTGTTAAAGAACCTGTCTACTGCGCGAATCAGGACATCAAGTTCGGAAAACAGCCCTTTCTGCGTTTTTTTAGCGGATAAAACCCAATCCTCCGGTTCCTTTTTTTGTATTGCCATTTATTCAAATTTATTTTTTTGGCGCATGGATCGCTTCATTATGAACGTCTTCAGAAGCCTCCATGATCCCTTCTGACAGAGTAGGGTGGGCGTGTATCGTCTCTGCGATGTCTTTTGCCTTTAATCCTGCCTTTATCGCGACAGCGCCCTCATGTATAAGGTCTGATGCATGAGCCCCTATGATATGCATGCCGAGGAGATTGTCAGTATCCTTGTCTGCGACGATCTTTATAAAGCCTGCGATCTCTCCCATGGCATGAGCCTTGCCCAATGCCCTGAACTGGAAATGTCCCGTGCTTATCTTTATCCCCTTCTCTTCTGCCTGATGCTGTCTCAGGCCTACGGACGCAATTTCAGGAGAAGTGAATATCGCAGCGGGCACCGTGGAATAATCCATCCTCGAATCCTGTCCCATTATATTCTTTGCCGCTACTATAGCCTGCGTTGACGCGATATGGGCGAGGAGCATTCCGCCTGTCACATCTCCTATCGCGTACACTCCGGCTATATTCGTCTCCATCTTTTCATTCACTATTATCTCGTTTCTTTTCCCTTTCTGTATCCCTGCGTTTTCAAGCCCTGCATTGTCGCTGTTAAGAGCCCTGCCTATTGATACAAGGACTTTTTCCGCGGCAATCTCTTTTCCGTCAGAAAGGAATGCGTGCACCCCGTCGTCTCTTACATCAACTTTTTCCACCTTAACATTCGTATAGAGTTTTATCTTTTTCTTTTTCAATTCCTTTTCGAGAAGCTCTGAGATCTCGATGTCCTCTGTCATAACAGCCCTCGGCATCATCTCGACCATTGTCACCTCTGATCCGAGTTCCCTGTAGATGCATGCGAATTCGCACCCTATGACTCCGGCGCCGATGATGAGCATTGTCTTTGGTATCTCTGTAAGGCTCAGGGCATCGGTGCTCGAGAGTATCTTTTTCCCGTCAAAAGTAAAGGCAGGTATCTGGGCAGGCCTTGAGCCTGTGGCGATTATTATCCTGTCGGCCTCAAGCTTTTCTGTTGAACCGTCCTTTGCCTTTATCTCGATCTCTTTCGCGGAGATTAGCGTTCCCCTTCCTTCCTTGAGAGTTACTCCCCAGCTCTTGAATAATCCCCTTATGCCCTTTACCTGTGTGTTAACTACCTTGTTTTTCCTGTCGTTTATTTTCTGGAGATTCGGGATTAGTTCACCCTTAAGCTCTATCCCGAAGTCTTCGATATTTTTTGCCTTAGTGTATGCCTCTGCTGACGCGACAAGCGCTTTTGTGGGAATGCATCCTCGGTTAAGGCATGTTCCGCCTACCTCCGTGTCTTCGATGACAGTGACCTGCGCCCCTAACTGCGTTGCCTTCAGAGCTGCAACATATCCTCCGGGCCCTGCGCCTAATATAGCAATTTTCATTTTGCTCCTTCTTCAATATGTTTTTCATAATCCGAGGCATCCATAAGATCGTCGAGCTCCGAGGTATTTTCCATCTCAACAACAGCTATCCAGCCTTTTCCGTATGGTTCCTCGTTAATAATCTCAGGGGATTCAGAGAGGTCGTCATTAACCTGCACAACCATGCCGCTTACAGGGCTGATGACGGATGAGGTTGCTTTCGTGGATTCGATTTCCGCGATTTCGCTGTTAGCCTCGATTGGTGAATCAATCTCCGGGAGATCGATATATACGATATCTCCCAGCGCATCCTGAGCATAATCCGTTATGCCGATGGTTGCTTTCTTGCCCGCTACCTTGACCCATGTGTGTTCCTTGTGATATTTAAGCTCTTCTGGATTCATCTTTCTCTCCTTTTTTAGTTTTCAATAGTGTTGAATTTATTATCACATGATTTTGCTGTTTGTCAAGGAAGTTATTCACATTACGCTATAATTTTTTCTGATAGACGCAATGTTGCTTGTAACTTATCCTCCCAAACTGAAAGCACTGGTATAGATTATCCATAATGGCCGCAATTTTCAACTGATTTTTTTGTAAAATAAAAGCATGGCATTCAGGATAAGCAAAGAGGATTTTGAAAGGCTTGCTGAAAAGGCGCTGGAAACTTTGCCAACGGAATATAATAAGTATTTTACAAACATAACGATAATCATAGAGGATTACCCGCGCAGGGAAGATGCGGGAAGGTTAAATACAAAGAAAGAACTCCTGCTCGGGCTTTTCAGCGGCGTGCCGCATCCAAAGAAAGGAGGATTCTTTGATATTCCCTATCCCCTGCCTGACAAGATAATCCTTTTTCAGAAGAACATTGAAAGTATCTGCTCTAACGAAAAAGAGCTAATCGAACAGATTCAGAAGACCCTAATCCACGAGGTCGGGCATTACTTCGGCTTGTCAGAAAGGGATTTGAGAAGGCATGGGTGGTGAAGCGACGGAGCATAGAGTGCAGAAGCGTAGAAAATGTTCCTACAATTTCTTCTCATAAATCCTGTACCGCTTATAAAGCCTTCCGTCTATCATCTCCACAAGCCGCTGGACAGGGATGTTGTCCTCAAGTATCCATGAAAATTCGACTCTTTTATATCCGCCTTTTTTCACTCCCTCAAACCCTTCTCTGAATAAAATCGCATCCACGCCTTTATTCCTGTATTCTGTTTTTATGCCGAGGAGAAGCAGCCTGAGGTCTTTAATCTTCCTTGAATAATACAAGGCCTTCATTATGGTTATAGGATTGAGTTTTCCTTTCATGCGCTGCAAAACATAATTGAAATCAGGCAGGAGTCCCATAAAACCGACAGGAGCTCCCTCGTCCTCCGCGATTAATGTTAGCTCAGGAACTGCAAGCTGTTTTAATCTGGAGCCGAGATAATCAAGTTCTTCGTCTGTCAGCGGTATAAACCCCCAGTTTTTCTCCCATGCCGAGTTATATATTCCCTTGAATATTCTCATCTCATCCGCAAAGTTTTTCTTGTTCACAGGCCGCACTTCGATGCCCCGCTTTTCTGCTATTGCCGCAACTCTCAGGATTTTTTCAGGTAGTTTATCTTTTACATTATGGATATACGCGTATAAGTCTTTGGATTTATGCATCCCGTAATCTTCCATTAATTTATTGTAGTAGGGCATGTTATACGGGGTCATGAGCATGGGCCGCTCATTGAAGCCTTCTATCATAAACCCGCATTCCTCGTTTGTTGAGAAATTCATCGGACCTCTGATAATGTCCATGCCCTGTTTTCTGAGGTCTTCTGAAACATTATCGAGCAGGGCGGACGAGACCTCAGCATCGTTTGCGCACTCAAAAAAACCGAAGAATCCTGTTTTTTCATTGTGGATTTGAATATGCCTGTGATTGAGTATGGAGGCTATTCTGCCGACACATCTGCCATTTTTCTCTGCGACGAAATATTTAACCTTTGCGTGTTTGAAAAACGGGTTTTTGTCCGAGAATTGTTCGCGCAGTTCTTTTATAAGAGGGGATACGTAGAAATTATCTGCGGAATAGAGCGAAAATGGAAATTTTATAAATTCATCGAGGCCCTTTTGTGTTTTAGCCTCTATGATTTTCACAGGAAGCAAGATTATCCATTACCCATCGGAGAGTTAATTTATTTTATTAGCCCTAATGCCGTGCCGGTTTTTTTGAATGCGCCGAGGACTATGTCAAGATGCTCATCCGTATGAGTTGCCATATAACTCGTCCTGATGAGAGCCCTGCCGTTCGGCACTGCCGGGCTTACCGCGACATTCGCGAACACGCCTTCTTCCTGAAGCATCATTGCCATCTTAAATGCTATATCATCTTCTTCGACTATTATCGGTATTATCGGTGTTTCGCTCGGCCCTATCTTGAACCCCATGGCCTTGAATTCTTTCAGCATCCTCCATGTATTATTCCAGAGTTTTTGCCTTCTCTCAGGCTCGTTTTCGATTATATCAACCGCAGCGTTTACTGCTGCTATTGATGCGGGAGGAGGGCTTGCGCTGAATATAAGAGGCCGCGCAAAATGTTTTATATAATGAATTATGTTTTCCGAACCTGCTATAAATCCTCCTATTGACGCAAGCGATTTGCTATATGTTCCCATCAATAGGTCAACTTCTTGCTCAAGCCCGAAATGTTCTGCGGTCCCCCTGCCTGTTTTGCCGAGGACTCCTATGCCGTGCGCGTCATCAACCATGATCCTCGCTTCATATTTTTTTGCAAGGTCTACAATATCAGGAAGGTTTGCAATATCTCCTTCCATGCTGAATACGCCGTCAACGACAATCAATTTTCCCCTGCCATTATTTTCTTCCAGGACCCTTTTCAAATCGGCCATATCATTATGCCTGAATTTCTTTATCTCGCCGTAGGACAGCCTGCATCCGTCAATTATGCTCGCATGGTCCATCTTGTCTATGATTACTATGTCATCTTTTCCTGTGATGGCGGAGATAACTCCGAGATTTACCTGAAATCCCGTTGAAAATACGAGAGCGGCTTCTTTTCTCATAAATCTTGCAAGTTTGTTTTCGAGATTAACGTGTATATCGAGCGTTCCGTTCAGGAAACGGGATCCCGCGCATCCTGAGCCGTATTTTTTTACGGCCTCTATTGCGGCCTCTTTAACCTTCGGATGATTCGTAAGCCCGAGGTAATTATTGGAGCCTACCATTATCATCCTTCTGCCGTTCATCACGACTTCGGGATCCTGCGCGCTCTCGATAACCCTGAAGAAGGGGTAAAGGCCGTAGGAAATCAAATCTCTCACTCTCGTGAACTTGAGACATTTTTCAAATATGTCGTGCGATTTCTTTACAGCCATTGATGAATCTTGTACCAGTCCGCTGTCCATCTCATACCTTCCTTTATTCCGACTTTTGAGATAAACCCAAATTCATTTTTTGCCTTTGACGAATCACAAGTCCAGCAAGAATGCTGAAGTTCCCGTATCTTGTCTTTATTTATGATATTAATATTACTCTTATTGCTGAATTTTTGTCCAATACCTGCAAACAACGGCATTATAAATTTTGGTATTCTTAAACGCAGCGCCTTTGTTCCGATTGCAGAAGATATCACTGCCGCGATTTCTTCATTCGAATATATTTTGCCGTCAGAAAGATAATATATCTGACCTTCAGCCGCGCTGCTTTCTGCAGAGGCAATAGCGCCTCTAACAAGATCGTCCACATATAATAAAGAATAATAACACGTTCCCCAGCACAAGAAAATACCTTTTTTTAACATTTTAAAAAAAGTGTACATGTCTCTATCTCTGGGCCCGTATACGGCAGGAGGCCTTATAATGGTTACAGGGACTGCATTTTTATATTTTAATACTGCCTGTTCGCCTTCCAGTTTGCTTTTTCCGTATGAGGATACCGGTTTTGGTTCAATGTCTTCGCTGGCAGGCGCGTTATTACGGCTCGGCCCGGTTGCGGCCAGACTGCTCAGATATACAAATCTTTTGAGGTCCGGATTTTTTTCTGTTGCTGCGCGGATGAGATTTTCTGTGCCTGCTGCATTCACCGAAAAGAAATCTTTTTCATCTCTTGCCTTGGTGAGCCCTGCCAAATGGAAGATGTAATCAAAACCCGATACCGCATCTGTTAGAGATTCTTTTTTTGTGCAGTCTCCGTAAACAAAGCTGATGTCACGGCCTTCCAGCCAGCGCCGGTCAGAGGTTTTTCTCACAAGGCAGGTAATGCTGTGACCCTTTTTCAGCAGTTCTTCAACAAGGTGACTGCCGATGAAGCCTGTTGCTCCTGTCACAAGGGTCTTCATGGTTTAATCTTCAAAGGCTTATTGATTCAAGTCTTGCTATTCTTTCTTCCATTGGCGGGTGTGTGCTGAAAAGCTTTCTGAACCCTCCGCCGCTGAGAGGATTTACTATAAACATATGGGATGTTGCGGGATTGGCAGTCATAGGTATCTGCTGCGAGGCCCTATGAAGCTTTCTGAGAGCGCTTGAAAGAAACCTTGGATTGCCTGCAAGCCGCGCCCCGCCTTCATCAGCGAGATATTCCCTTGAGCGTGATATTGCCATCTGGATCAATAGCGCTGCTATAGGGCCCACAATCATCATTGCGAGTGCAGCCATTGGACTGCCTCCTTCGTCATCACTGCTTCTCCCTCCGCCGAAAATGGCTGCCCATTGCGCCATCTGCGCAAGATAACTTATAGCTCCGGCTATTGCGGCAGCGATTGTGCTTATTAATATGTCTCTGTGTTTGATGTGAGAGAGTTCATGCCCTATAACGCCTGTGAGTTCTTCATTATTGAGAACGCGCATAATGCCTGTTGTGACTGCAACAGCAGCATGTTTTGGGTTTCTTCCCGTTGCAAATGCGTTTGGCTGATCTTGATTTATGATATAGACCTTTGGCATTGGCATTTGCGCTTTTTGCGTGAGCCTCCTTACAATGCCGTAAAGCTCCGGAGCTTCTGATTCCGTCACCTGCTTTGCGCCGTACATCTTGAGGACAATCTTGTCGCTGAACCAGTAGGTAACCAGATTCATTCCCAGCGCAAAGATCAATGCTATGGTCATTCCCTGCTTTCCGCCAAAGGCGCCTCCGGCCCATACTAAGAGCAGGGTTAGAGCTACAAGCAGAAACATTGTTTTGATGCTATTCATTTGACTCCTCCGTATATGCAAGTTTTACCTTACTGCTATATTATATCGTAAGGGAGAATAGGCCTTCAAGCGCCTACTCCATGCTCCCATAGGCATGGAGCCCTGAAAGAAGCAGATTAACTCCGAGATACGTAAATATCACAACTACGAAACCCACAACTGCCACGATTGCAACCTTCTTGCCTTTCCATCCTCTCATAAGGCGGCTGTGCAGGAAAAATGCATATACAAACCATGTTATCAGCGACCAGGTTTCTTTCGGATCCCATCCCCAATATGTCCCCCAGGCCTGGTCAGCCCAGATCGCGCCAAAGATCAGCCCGCCGAGAGTGAATACGGGAAAACCGATAGATATGCTTTTGTATGTGATTTCATCGAGCGTTTCGATTGGGAGACTGAATCCCGTTATTATTTTTTTAAAGGCATGGCCATAACGCCATACAGAATATAAAAATGCCAGCAAGGCGGCGTAACTAATTATGACAATGGCAGGAGAATTACTGAGGAATGTCGCGCTGAGACTCATGCCGCCCTCCTGCGGGGGCGTTACTCCTATTACCTTAAAAGCCAGATAGTCGAGCCCCATTGCGAAGAGCACGGCTATAAATATTCCCGATGTAAGCGTCCAGAAAAGATAGTATTCCTTTCTCAATATCAGGTATTTTATCAATACGATGCAGAGGAAGAATATTAAAGCGACTATTCCCATGACATTCCCTGTAAAGGCAGGCGCAAGAGCTGCAGTCCCGGACTGTTTCAGCTTCGCCGCTTCATCAGCTTTAATGACCTGAAGTTTAACCAGCTGGATGAATATCAGAATAGCCGCAATGGTGATGAGCGAGAGGCCGATTACCGTCAATACAGTCTTTAAGACGCTTGCTGATTCATTCCCTTTTTTTGAAGATATGCGTCTGGCAATATCTACGTTCAGTTTTCCATCCGATGCTATAACAAATGCGAAACTCAATATCCACAGCAGTATTGTTTGGGGATACTGAGACGTGAGGGCAATCAATACGGCAAACACCGCAAATGCAATCCAGAAGGCCGTTCTTTTTTCATGGCGGTCTGTAGTTGCTATCAGATACATCAGTCCCGTGCTGAATGCGAGCGCAAAAGTTGCATAGGCTATGAAACTCATCATTACGTGCGCAAGAAGCCAGTTGCTCTGAAGCGCGGGGACGAGCGGCTGGATTTCCTTTGACATGCCTGACATGCCAATAAATGCCAGAGCAAGCCCTGCCACAGGAGTTACAAAGGCGCCGAAGGAGCGGTTTTTATATCTGAATTCTATTATCAGATACGCAAGAATAAGGCACCAGACAAAGAATATCAGGGACTCATAGAGATTTCTCAAGGGAGCGCTTCTTATGACAGACAGGAGGAATGTGCTTTCAGGCGTCAATGCCGTCCACTGCGCGTAGGATTCCGTCCATCTTGTTAATATCGCTGCTGTCTGGGAAAGAAATCCTATCACTGTGATTACCGTTGCTGTCATGCCCATCTGTGATTTTCTGAAGGCAAGATATGCTATGTAAATTATCATTGCCATGATATAAGCTATTGTGGATATGCCGAACAAGTCTGAACTGGTCATTATTTTCCTCCTCCATCTGATTTACTCAGAAGGGCAAGCATCTTGTCAACTTTTCTCTCAAACCCCTGCCTGTTTTTGTTTGCTGTGAGAGCAACAATGATTTTTGTTTTATTTTTTTCTTCGACGAGCCGGACCCATATTTTTCTATGACTCATGAAAAAGGCCGCGTAAAGGCCGAGGCTTATCAGTATGCAGCCGAGATATACAACCCATACTCCGGGGTCTTTTCTCACCTGAAGGCCTGTATACTGAAGGCCCCATAAATCAACGAATTCAACTGTGTGTCCTTCAGGCAGCATCCATGTTTGCGGGTATCGTTTGAGTATCCACCCCGCGTATTTACCCTTTTTGTTCTCATAAAAATTTATCATGACAGCAGGATTATTCATCTGCTCCGCATATGTGAATGGTTTGCCTGTCTGCTGGTCAAAGGCAAGGGCCGGGGAGAAATCTTCTATTTTGCCTGTAAGGTTTGTGCCGGGAATTGTGAATGAATCCCCGAACTTTAGATTCATATCTTCTGTTTTACCGTCTTTGGATGTTACCTTTAGTTTAAAGATATTGTTTTCACCGCCGCCCGGGACAAGCCCGTAACTTGACTGGTAAAAAGTTACTCCTTTATATGTTAAGGGAGTATTTACCTCTATCTCATGCGCCTCTTTGCCGTTTATTTTGACAGGCGCTCCATTTTCAATAATTGTAAGCCAGCTTTTATAAGTCTTTGGCATGTCGCTGTCTTTATAAAAATCCACATTAAAATCATTACACCTGATGCTGAATCCGAGGGGCCAGATTCCGTATTTCTTCATCTTTATGCTCAGTGATTTTTCATCCATCCCTAATTGCCGGGCTGTTTTTGAGGTGTTTCCGCCTGTTGTTTCCAATGTATGTAATATTGTTTCCATCTCCGATTCTTCCATCCGGGTTAAAAATCCTGTCTGCGCAAATGCGACCGAGTAAGTTTTTCCCTCAGGCAGATTAATGAATCCTTTGAAACCGAAGAAAATTCCTATCAGCGCTCCGAAAAGGATGAGCAGTATGCTGAGATGTGTCACATAAACGCCGAGCCTGGTGTAGCCGCCTTTTTCTGAATACATCTGATAGCCGTCAGCCTGTTTTGTCTCAATGAACTTAAATCCGGCTTTTTTTATGGCAGCTCCGACCGCTCCTTTTGACTTTTCAACATTCTCTTTAAGGACTATCTCTTTTTTCCCGAGACTTTTGAACTGTTCTTCAGTGAGAGGCTTAATAGGCTCTTTTATGAGTTTTAATATTCTCGGAAGCCTGTCAATGGAACATATTATGAGATTCGCAGAAAATAACAGCAGGAGAGTGACGAACCACCACGAATGATACATATCCATAAATCCAAGCTTTTCGAAAATGCTGTATAGCATCGGAGCTAAAGAGTCTCCAAAGAGTTTGCCGATGAGTTTGATATTTTTTTCAGGCGCGGCATTCTGCTCTATTATTGTCCCGACGATTGAGGTTAGGGCAATGAGCGCAAAAATCACTACGGCAAGCGTTATTGATGAAAAGAAATCCCAGATTTTATCTGAAAGCGTTTGTTTTTTATTTTCTTCCACTGTTATCTCCTTAGTTTTAAGTCTGATATTATAACAATTTTTTACGAAAATATATGATTTTTATCATGACGTGGGGAAAATAGGGCAGAAAACCGTTGCCGCGGTTTCAGTTAATAAATTGATCTTATCCTGCCGGTTCTTTTATCTATGATTACAATATCTACTAAGGCGTCATTTTTATCAAGTATTTCCGCCCTGAAGAACCCTTTCCTCTCTGTAATCAGGCCGATTTTTACTTCGTCTTTAGAAAAATATTCCTGAAGGATTTTTTCTGCATCTTCCGGCGTTTTTATTGTAATTTTTGCGCCATACCATCCCTTTTTATAACCCGGGCAATAATCGCCATAAGGCATTTTCCCGCTCCACTCATGATGCATAGGATGCATAGGCTGAGAAAAAGCCATATCGGTGTGCGCAAATGCACCGAGAAATATTAAGACAAATGTTATAAAAAATACTTTTTTCATAAAAGTTAAATTTGTGAGAGGGGGGCCATGGCCTCCCTCTCGATTCGTTTTGTTTTTACTATTAGTACATGGGGCAATTATAGGCGCCCATGCCGCCCATCATGCCACGTCCCATCATACCATGATTCCTCATTCCCTGTCCCATCGGCATAGATATTCCATGTTTTGTCGCAATTTCATGGATCCTTGCCCTGAGGTCTATAATCTCTTTCTGGATTGTGGCAATGCGGTTGGTATCAGGGGTCGGTTTGCTGTACTCGCCTTGCAATTCAAGTTGTTTTGTCATAATCTCATCCCTTAAACCAAATGTTTCCTTGTGGAACTTTTTCATCGTTTCTACATTTGTTGTTGTCCCATAACCCATTCCATAACCCATTCCGTGACCACTCTGCCATGCGTAAACTACACCGGTTAAGAGCAGGCCCAACGCTGCAACCAATCCTATTGTTATTACCTTTTTCATCAGTTTCACCTCCTTTCTCCTTTGATTTTCTGATTACAGATTATCAAAGGATTGTGAAGGCTCAGCGAATGAATTATGAACAATTGTAAAGATGAGCGAGAATGCTATATCCTGCCTTATCTTAAATTTCATTATTGTGGAATATATACCGTAAAAATACTTCCCTTCTCATATTCGCTCTTTACCTCAATTTTTCCGTCATGAGCCTCAACAAGCTCTTTTACAATCGCAAGCCCGAGACCGAGCCCTCCCTGATATGCTTTATAAAATCTTTCGAAAATGAAAGGGATGTCTTCCTTTTTTATTCCGTGTCCTGTGTCAGAAACCTCAATGAAGGCCACTGATTTTTTTTTGCCTGCGGTTATCTTCACTATGCCGTTTTTATCCGTGGCTTTCAGGGCATTGCTTAAAAGGTTTGTCACGATCTGGCTGAGCCTATCGGGATCGGCGTTAACTGACAGCCCGTCATCGAATTGAAAC
>Ga0172371_10004688_pt1 | contig 20574 bp, 9 predicted proteins | sample Lak12m_FD_114543 | JGI IMG/M metagenome (GOLD analysis project Ga0172371, IMG submission 114543) | Freshwater microbial communities from Kabuno Bay, South-Kivu, Congo - kab_022012_12m | ecosystem: Environmental > Aquatic > Freshwater > Lake | place: Democratic Republic of the Congo: South-Kivu... | reverse complement strand
CGGCCGTGGCTGGTGAGGGGCGCCAGTCCCACACCACCCGGTAGATCGCCTCCGCCGCTGCCATCACCTCCGCCTGACGCCCCGTCGGGCAGCGCAGGGCCAGGTCGCTGAAGACCCGGTAGGAGTGCTCCAGGAACGCCGACCTGACGGGCGTGGATGGCGGTGGACTGGGAGCCTGGTAGGCGGCCTCGCCGTGGGCGAGCGCGGTCCGGCACGGTGCGGCACAGAGCAGGAGCAGCAGGAGAGCAGGGCCCGGGCCAGCCAGTGATCGCGGCGTCATGGGTATCGGTCCAGGCATGGTCCCGTTCCTTCGCACCCGGATGGTCGGGGTGGCTCCCGACCCTCCAGCCAACCGCTCTTGGCCGGTCGGCCCAATGGGGACGTTGCTATGGAGGTCATTGTATGCCAGGACTGCCAGTATGCCACTGTGGCCTGGGTCTTCCCGTTCCCCGCCCAGGCGCCTGAGCCAGTGAGGATCGCCCACCGCGAACGCCGACGTCCAGTGCGGCTCCCGGTCTGGCGAGACGTGGGCAGGCCGGCACCGATCGTCCAGCGTCGCCCTGGACCATCCTCGGAACGACTCGCCCTCGCCCTGTCTCTCCAGGCACCCCCCCAGCGCCGTGCGCCGCCCACCTGTCGGCACGCCTGCCCAGCCTGTGGTTCCCGCGACGACCCCAGCCGTCTGCCCCAACCCCGGGCGGCGCGGCACTTCGCGAAACCACCAGTTCCAGACGCGCCGCAGTACCCCAGGCCCGACACCTCGCGAAGCCCGTGTCCCGGCGGCGGTGCGGGTCCGGTTCCGCGAAGCCAGGTGGGCACTCCCGTCGCCCCGGAGCGGGTTTCGCGAAGCGGCTGGGCCCTCCCGCCGCCCCGGAGCGGGTTTCGCGAAGCCGGTGGGCTCTCCCGCCGGTGAGGAGGGGAGGTTGTCCCGGCCACCGTCCCGGGCAGGTGATGCCTGGGGTGTGTTGCTGCCGGGGGCTCGCAGTGTATTCTGTCTGTAACCAGTGCAGGCGTCTTCCTGTGCGGGTGGTGACAGGGGCAACCCATGGCACGCAGGCTCTTCACACTCATCGAACTGCTCGTCGTCATCGCCATCCTTGCCATCCTGGCGGCCATGCTGCTACCGGCCCTGGCCAAGGCGCGTGATAAAGCGCGCCAGATCTCGTGCCTGTCCAACATGAAGCAACTGCAGCTTGCCTGGGTGATGTACAGTGACGACTACCGGGACTACACGCCGAAGGGATACGATGGTCTGGGGTGGTGGTACGGGACCTGGAAGGAACGCCTGCTGCCGTATGCCGTGGACCCGAAGCTGTACTTCTGCACCAACAAAGCCGGCAGCGACCCCATCACCAGCAATGACGATGTCTACGGGATCAATCCCTACCTGGGGGAGACCGGGGCGGGGTCCCACCCCAGCCACATCGCCGAACAGCCCTCGCAGAGCATGGCGTTGGGCGAGAACAACGATGGGGACTGGGTGTGTGAGCCCTACGGGGGACCCTGGACGCAGCCGGGCTGGTGCTATCCTCAGCACAGCAACGGCGTGAACCTCACCTTCATGGATGGCCACGCCGCCTGGACCTCGTTCAACCAGGCCCACAGCAACGCCTTCTGGCTCTTCCTGATGGACAAGCCGTAGGGCACGCTGCGCGCTGTCGCGACGCCTCCGACGGCATGGTGGGTGTGGCCTGGCTCCGCAGCCCTTGCCCGCTGGCCACCCCTTCACGGACTCGCGGCTACGCGGACATGCCACAGGCGCGGCACGACCCGGCGTTCAGGCTCTGGCCAAGGGCGCGGCAAGGAGTTGCCGCAGGACCCCGCAGACGGCCAGCCCGGCTACCTCGCGACCGGGGTTGAACCCTCCCAGGCGGGAGAGCCATCCCCAGCCGCCGCAGCGCAGGCCACCGCCGAGGTCGCCGTGGGCGCTACCCTCCCTCTGGTTGGACCGCCGCCGCCGACGGCGGCGGGGGGGAGCCGCGTCCCGGTCTCTGCCTGGCCGCCTGGGCTACTGGGCGACCGAGCCAAGGACCTGGAACACCCTCGTCTCGGCCGGGCTGGCCTGGAAACGCAGGACCTGGGTGCGTTGTCCGACCGCCCCGGGCATGAGAAGCTCGCACACCTCCATGGGCGCCGGTAGGGCGATGGCCTTCTCCCCGGCCTCGCGGGCGTGCAGGGCGATGAGGCCGCGTCCGGCATAGAAGGCGTCCTCGGACTCGGAGTAGATGTGGACTCCGGCGAGGCGGGCCAGGTTGCGCAGCAGACCGGGTGGCAGGCCTGGCGCCAGGCTGACGACAGATGTCCAGTCGGGAAATGCCTGAAGCGCCAACGCCGGCACGCCATCGGGGAAGGCGCCCAAGACGCGAGGGGCGTCCGCAAGGGCGTAGCGGGGAGAGGCGGCGAGTTCGGGGCCGTACTCGCGCGGCGTCATGCCAAAGACCGGCTCGACGGTGCGCAGGCCCGCGCAGAGGTCATCGTCGGCCAGGCGCACGCGGAACGAGCCCGCGGCGGCCGGACGCAGAGACTGCCCGGTGAGAACGCTGGCAGCGCCCACCTCCTCGTGGACCTCGCCGTCAGTGGCGATGGCGCCCAGGCCGCTGGCGTAGATGAAGACGATGACCCGTCCAGCGGCCTTGAGGCGTTCGATGGCCTGGCGCTGGCCCGCCGTCAGGTCGATGGCGTTCAGCAGCACGACCAGTCGTGCATCCCGGATGCGCTCGACATCCTCCAGCAGGTAGAGCGCAGCGGGGGCCCCGATGCGGTCCAGAGCCGCGACCTGGGCCGTCAGGGCCTTGAAGCCGAAGTCGTCCATGGTCCCCGCCGCCTGGCGGAAGAGGCTGCGTTCGCTGAGCAGCACCGCGATCTGCGGCTCGCTGTCTGGCGGCGGCGGGCCCAGCAGGGCCTGCTGCCCAAGGCGGTTCATCTCGGCGAAGAGCTCGAGGATGACCGGGTCGGCGAACCAGCCGTCACCCATGTCGAACCACCACTGTCCCGCGCCGCGGGTCTGGACCGCGGCATACTCCCGCTTGAGGACGCCCAGGGTCTGTGCCAGGTCGGCACAGCGTCCGGTGACATTGGACTGCAGGTGGGTGCGGATGTCGGACTCGTTCAACCAGAGCTTGCCGTGGAGCCGGATCGAGTCCGTCAGGGACATGAAGGTCGAGGTGCCGCCGGGGCCGCGGTCCGTATACATAACCGGGGCGCAGAGGAAGTCCACGTCCGGGCAGTCCAGGACCTGCCGCAGTGCGAGGTGCTGGCTCTCAGGGGCGAGGCCGCCGTACTGCGGCGCGTAGCCGTAGAACACGCCGGCGAGCATCTCGTGCTCGGAGGCCTCCTTGACTGCCCGGGTGACCTGCGCGATGGCCTGGGATGCGGCCAGCGCATAGGCCTCGTAGAAGTCGATGACCTGTCGGTCGCTGCGAGGGTCCCACAGGAGTTGCGTCGGGCTGTCGCGCCGGCTGCGAGGCGGGACGGCGGCCGTGTCGAGGGTGGCGCCGGGCTGGCCCCAGGCCTGCGCCAGGGCGGCATCGCTCTGGTAGCGTTGCCGCAGCCACTGGCAGAAGAAGCGTGCGAAGGCAGGCGAGAAGTCGCCGCGGCGGCCATCCCACAGGCCCCAGCTCTGCCACTCGGCCGAGTACCCGGTGCACAGGTGCAGGCCGATGACGCGGTCGGCGAAGGGGCTGCCCCGAAGCCAGGTTACGAACCGCTTCAGGTCCTCGTGGAGGAGGTCGAGCCACTCCTGGGAGGCGAAGGACTGGGGCCCGCTGGAGCCGTCATCGAAGACGACCCGCTCGGCGGGATGCGCCGCGAGCCAGGCCGCGGGAGGCTCGAGCTGGACTCGCAGGATGAGATGGGCCTCCGGATCGCGGGCGAGGACCTCCTGCAGCAGCCCGGTGGGCTCGGCGGCGTCGAAGCGACCCGGTTGCTGGTTCCCCATGCCGCAGCCCACGGTGTACAGGTGCGCGCCCTGGGCGGCGAACTCGCCATAGTGGCCCGTGTGCACGCCGAGGAACGCGAACGGGAAGCGCGGCCTGTCGTCGACGAAGAGGGTCGGTGTGCCATGGTGGCTGCGGATCTGCGCCACGACCGGCTTGGGTACCGGCAGGGGGTCGAGGGTCACCTCCGCCACGGTGTGGTCGCAAACCTCGCGGCCGGTCCACTCCAGGTCGCCGAGTTCCAGCGACAGCTCGTAGCGCCCGGCTGGGGTGAAGCGCTGTGGGGGTACCCGGCACTCCACGCGGAGGCGCTGTGTCCCGGCCTGGGACTGGCCCTCCGGAACCGGCCGGACCTCCTGGGACCAGACGACCCGCCGTTCCCGGCGCAGGGCTACCCAGCAGTTCCCGGCGGCAGCCGCAGGCGCCTCGAAGGTGATGGCAGCCGCGCCGCCGGCCCGACCGATACGGACCTCGGCGCCGAGGAGTCGCAGGCATGGCTCGCCCGTGGGACGATAGGCGGCATCAGGGACGAAGAGGAGGCCGTCGCAGGCGGTGTTCCAGCGGTCGGCCAGGTCGAGCCTGATGGTGACGGTCCCGCCCTCCACCTGGCCGAGTTTCTCCCAGCACCACGTGTAGGTCAGCGGCTCGGTGATGCCGGCCCAGTGCTCGGTGCCATTGACCGTCACCCGGTAGTGGTAGTGCCCGGCGTAGTGCCCGTTGTCGGTGCAACGCACCCAGAGCGTATAGGTGTCGGGCGGCAGGGCCACGGTTGTCTCCGCGACGCGGTCGGGCTGGTTGCAGCGCAGCCACGCACCGCCGCTGGCGGCCGGTTCGTCCAGCCGCTCCCACTCGCAGCGGCTGAAGCTCTCGGCCTCGACGAGGACCGAGCCGGGAGGTGGCGGCGTGGCCGTGACCGCGCCCATGGCGGTGCAGCCCAGCAACAGGTACACGGCGAAGCCGCAGGAGGGTGGCGGTTGGTATCTCATGCAGCACTGTAACCCAATCTAGCAGCGCTTGATGGCGCAGGATCCGCAGATCTGAGCCAAGTTCCCGGCCAGGCCGGGAACGCCTGGAGGGCGGCCTCTCCGCAAGCCGCCGCGCGGATACGGAGACCCGCGCCTCCAGACCGCTGGGAGCTCTCGGCGGTTTGAGGCGCAGCTTCGCTGGACTATGCAGGAAACTCCAGGGGTAGTACCCGCACACCACGATCCGGCCACCCTAGGATCTCGGTGCGTCCACCGGCTGAGCCGGTGGGATGGGGGACTGCACTCACTCGCCCTGGGGGCCTGGCTGAGCTGCCGGCGGCGCGATGCGGCTGAACAGCTCTGCAGGCCAGAGCCCGAGCCGCTCGAAGCCCTCGGGGACAGACTGCCTGAACTGTACATAGGCCTGTACTCTGCCCTTGGTGGTGCAGGTGATATCCCGTGCCTCCGCGCCTGGCGTGAAGACGCTGTAGCCAGCCAGGATGCAGTCCTCCAGGTCCACGTGCAAGCGCCTCGTCTCGGTGCGCGGGCCTTCCGTGCAGAGGATTCCCGTGGACTTGCCGCCCATCTCCGGTTGCGTGAAGTTCAGCACGATCAGGCGGCAGCCAGTCATCCTGACCCTTGCACAGTGGCTGGCATAGGAAATGGCCAAGGCGTTGTCGGGGTGCACGAGCGTGCAGTCTTCCATCACCAGGTGCGGCGGTTCAGGCATCGTCTTCTCCCAGCCGCCAACCAGCACCGCCGCCGTGTCGCGGTCGAAGTCGAGAGCCATGAAGTAGCAGCGTCGGAACACGCTGGGCTCGTCCGGGCGGATGACCGGATAGCCGAGTCCGCCGCCGAAGGCCCGGCCGGTGCCGACGCAGTCCTCGACGACCACGGTGAACCCGGTGCCGTTCTCGCTGGTGAGGTCCCAGAACAGCCCCGCATCGCCACCTGCGGCGTAGAGGCCGCGGAAGATCCAGCGGTCGCAGACGGCACTCGAGAAGTTCGTGGTGTTGTTGCCGGTCGGCCAGTCCCGCGCCGCCGCCGCCATCGTAGACCACCAGTCCCAGCTCTTGAAGCCCTTGTCCGGGTCTCCCGAGTCAATCAGCACCCAGCCCTTGGCCCCCGATCCGAGCCGTCCATCGAGGTCGCCGACCAGCACATTGTAGGCCCCCGCCGCACCGCGGTAGGCGGGGTGCAGGTTGGCTTCCACGTAGGTGTCGGGCCGGACGATCACCCGGTGCCCGCCCGCCGCGTCCGGGACGGCGTCGAGGGCGCCCTGGATGGTGCGGAAGGCCTTGGCCCAACTGCTGCCGTCGGAGTTGTCCCCAAGCTTGGACACGTGGAGCGTACGGCCCCGGCGGCCCGAGTAGTCTGCCGCGTCCGGGTCCCAGGGAGCTGCAAGGAGGCCGGTGGCGGTGACCAGGAGCGCCAGGCTGGCGAAACAGGGCATACGTGAGTTCATGGTCCGGGCCTTTCAGTACGCGGCGACCACCACGGCCTCGCCCTTCAGCCCGGTCAGCCGGATGGTCTCCTTGGCTGCATCGAACCGGGTCCACGGACGGCCGTTGACCGTCACGCTCTTCATGGGCGTCGCCTGGGGATGGCGCAGGCGCAGGATCACGCTCTCCGGCGGCTGGCGCTCCGGTAACTGGAGGGTGGCGGTGATGCGGCCGTTGGCGACGTCCGAGGAGAGTTTATAGGTCAGGGCCCCGAACGCAGTGGGCGCGTTGGCGACGGCCATCTTCCGGCCCTGCTCGAGCCAGGCGCGCGGCGTGCCCCGCGCCACCCACAGCGATGGGCCCTCCTCCATCACGAGCAGGTTCCGGAAGTTCTCCAGGAACCAGCCCGCAGTGCCGTTGTCCGGGGCGCCGCACACGTCGTAGTTGCCCAGGTGCGAGTGCTCCCACAGGCGGCCGTCGGCGCCCACCATGGCGGCGTAGGAGTTCATCCAGAAGCGCAGGAAGCCCGGGATGTCGTCCTGCAGCAGGTAGGTGTTGGCGGCGTGCGAGGCCTTGGGCAGGATCGAGTAGCTGTGCCAGAACCAGGCTTCCTCGCCGGGGAGGCCCTTCTGCCTCCGGGCCTCCTCCTTCGCTTTCACGGCACTTGGGGAGGTCCCGAGTTCCTCCATCACGTCCAGCGTGTCCACCAGGCGGGGGTCGCCGGCGTCGATACCGGCGTCGGGTTCAGCCAGCGGCAGCGCGCCCATCCACAGATCCGTCTCCGGGAACTGGGGCGCGCCCAGTTCCGGCCCGGTCAGGCCGCGGGCGTAGGCCATGCGCGGGATGTAGCTGTGGCACACGCCATCCCGTCCGCGCCGTACCGGTGACAGGGCCGCTTCCCTGTCCACTACCCGCCGCAGGTCCTTGCAGAAGGCCTCAGCCTCGCGCTGGTAGTGCCGGCCCGCCTCACGATCGACCCGCACGAGGGCGTCGGCGAAGCGCTGCAGCCCCTGCACCGCCAGCGCGTTGTCGACGTAGTACCAGTGCCAGTCGCAGGCCGGGAGGGCATAGTCCCCCAGCATGCAGGGCGGCAGCAGCCCGGCCACGAAGAGTTGGTCGCGGTTGGCGACGTCCTTCATGTAGAGCGAGCGCTGGCGAATGATCCAGTCGGCCGCCGCCTGGAGCCGCGGGCGGTGGCGCCGGAACCACTCGTCGTCGCCGGTGAGGAAGGTGCGCTCGGCCATGGCGTACAGCAACCGGCCCGTCGACGCGTGGGTCCCATCGTGGCTGTAGCCCATATCGTGCCGCATGGAGGTGGCCCACTCCAGCGCCCCCTGACCGTCGGCGTAGTCGCCGTCCGGCTTTGCCCCGGGAGCCTGCAGGAAGTGCTGGTAGACCTTGTCCGCGGGGCCATGGAGCCCGACCATGTTCATCGCGTGGGTGACGCGCGCCACCTCGAAGGCCAGTCCGCCCCACATGTGTTCCCCGGTCAGTTGCTGGGCGGCGGCTCGCCAGGCTTCCGTCCAGCGTTCGTCGGAGAGCTGGACCTGCATGGGGGGATCCTGGACCGCCGGGAAGCGCGCCAGCACCGTACCCTCGGGGCAGGTCCACAGCCGGACCTCCCGCATCAGCTCCTCCCAGGAGCCGGCCTCGCGGTGCTCACGGGTCATCTGCCGGACGCTCTTGAGGCCGCGCCTCGCCAGGTCGGCCGCGAACTGCCGGGCCGTGAGCCCGCTACCCGCCTTGGCCACGAACAGCCCCGGCCGCGGGATCAGCAACGGCCCCGCGTCGAGGTCCTTGAGGCTGAAGGTGACGCCCCCCGACTGGCTCCACACGGTCACCCGGCTGTCCAGGCCAGGGCGGCTGGCCGGCGCGTACAGCAGCGGCACCAGGATGCCGCGGCGCGCCCCGGCCGCGGCCCGGGATCGCCAGGCCGCCGGCCCGGGGATGGTGATGTCGCTGTGTTCTGACAGTGGCACGAGAGGCCCGATCTGCGCCATGTACGGCTCGATGCGGCCGTCGAAGCCCTGCTCCTCGTGACCGGGCAGGAACCCCCACTCGATCTCGACGTCCAGGCGCTGCCAGCTCCCCAGGCCCGGACTCGTCAGCCGGACGTCGGGCCCCGCCGGCCGCGGATCGCTTGCGTCGGCCTCGCAGAAGACCGCGATCATCTCGGTGGCCGCGGGCACGCGGGCGTTGTAGGCGGAGTCCATCAGCTCAGCCGGAGCGCTCTGGTAGGTCCATGTTCGCTGGTCCGCTGACACCGTCAGCCGGGCCAGGACCCGGTCCACCGTGAAGCCGAACCAGCCAAAGGACGTCGGGTAGGACCGGACCTCGACGGTCGCGGGCGCCGGGACCGCGCAGCCCGCGGGCCAGTGCAGCTCGACCTGGTACTCCGCCAGTCCGCCGGTCCACAGCAGCCCGACCTGCAGACGGCCCTTCGGCGGCGGTGGCAGTTGCTGCAGCACGTCCGGCATGGTGTAGTAGATGCTCTTCAGTTGGTCCGGCGGCAGCGCGTCGTGCGCCGTCCGGTAGACCCGGTCGAGGCGCTCGAGACGCCGGGGGATGAAGTTGGCCTCGGCCTGCGGCTGGACCTCGCGGTCGGCCCGCCACTGGTAGGCCCAGGGCGTGAGGTCGACCGGCGTCCCCACCTGGGCAGCGGACCACATCGTGCGGCCATCGTGAGTACCGGCGTTCATCATCCGTCCTCCAGCGCCACAGCCACAGGCCAGGACTGACACCACCGCCGACGTGATCTGTACCCATGCAGTCTTCATGGATGGGCCGCTCCGTCACTCATAGCCGATGGCTCTGAGCTGCAGGTCGAAGTCGGCGGGCAGGGCCGCCAGTGGCTGGTCGAGACCACGGGCACACGTCTCGGAGAACTCCGTGGCCAGCAGCGCCCCATTGCGCACGGCGATCTGCGTGATCCAGCCTTTCGGGTTGCCGGCGGCAACGGTAGCCCTGAAGGCGCCCGTCGCGCCATCGTAGCGTTGGACTCTGCTGTCATCGCAACTGACGACGAACAGGTCGCCGTCATGCCAGAGGAGATGCGAGGCACGGGCGAGGTAGCCAGGCTGTCCGGCAGGCAGGGCCACGAAGTCGCCGAGGAAGCGTCCGGTCAGCGCGTCGAACCGCTTCACCGCGCCCGGCCCGCCCACGGCTCCGGTGGCGATGTAGAGCCCGCCGTCCGGCCCGAAGGCCAGCGCATTGGGGCGCTCGACGCCGCGGATGAACGTCCCCACATGCCGCCCCGTGCCCGTCTCATAGCGCTCGATGGTACCGGCGCCCTGCATGGCCACCAGCAGGTCGACCTTCCCGGCAGCCAGGGCGGGAACGCCCAGCGCCGCGAGCTTCAGGAGATGCATCACGCCAGGATAGTGCCGCATGGTGTGTCCTTCATCGCGCTCGTTCCCCTCGGCCCGGTCGTGAGATACGGGTGTGCCAGGTCGGGAGAGCCCGACGACCCCAGTGGAGCGCAGAGTGACGGTGCTCACGCGAGCGTCCTTCCTGGGTCCGGCCGTGCCTGGCACGGAAGCCGGTTCCCTGGCCGCTTTCACCCGGCTGGCCCGAAGCGGATGGAGTATAGACCCGCATCCCGCATCACGAAACACAGTCTCACCGGTTCGCCGGCCAACGGGGCTAGCGAAGCTCCGCCCCAGACCGCCGAGAGCTCCCAGCGGTCTGGAGGCCGGGGTCCCCGCATCCCGGCGGCGGGTTATGGAGAGCCCGCCCTCCAGGCGTTCCCGGCTGGGCCGCGAACTTGCCTCAACCGTGCGGATGGCGGCGCAACCAGCGCTCGGCCCCCGCGGCTGGCGCCTCACGGCAGGATAGGCTCGCCGACGAGCTCGATCGCGGCAAGCACGGGGCTGCGCTGCGCTCCGGCGGACGTACTGAGGGTGACGACCACTCGAGCCTGGCGGGCTGGCGCCAAGGCCGGCAGCGCGATCCGCGCCTCGCCTGCCGGGAGTTCGAGAGGCGGCGCCGCGGCGAGGGTCCTGAAGCCGTCGTCCGAGGTCTCGATCCGGGCCGTGAGGGTGCCGTCGTTGGGTCTCGCCGTTGTACACAGGGCGATGGTGCGGACCGGCTGGCCCCAGTCGCAGGGGGCTGCGGTATAGCTCCCCGTCAGCGCGCCCAGCTCGGGCTGGGGCACCGGCGTATAGTCGGCGACGGAGGAGAAGGCGGAAGGCGCCAGCGCTACCCGGTGGATGGCGATCTCGTCGAGGCTGCCGTCGAAGGGGAAACTGCCATCGGCGGCGAAGGCGCCGAGGGTGAGAGGCATGGTGCTGCTGGATGCGCCGATGTCGGCGATGCTCGGCGGCGTGCCGTCGGGCTTCCCGTCCAGGAACAACGCCAGCGTCTGTGCCTGGCGATCGTACACCGCGGCGGCGTGGTGCCAGGCGCCGTCGGCCACCGTGGCCGCGCCCACCGCCTCGACGTACTGGTTGCCATCCTGCATGATCCAGGCGGAGAACCGGCCGCCCTTGACCCCCAGCGAGTAGGCCCCGGGCCGCGCGGCGATGACTTGGTTTTCCTGCGAGGAGGTTTGGAACCAGGCCTGGAGGGTGAAGCTCTCGGCAGGCCGGAACGCAAAGGGCTCGATGCCGGTCACGGCGATATGCGCGCCGCCCTGGAAGCGTGCCGCCGCCGGCTTGCCGTGCCGGTCCGGCGAGTGCAGGGCCACGGCGCCGGCGCAGCCTCCGGGGGCGTGGTACTCGCTGCCATTGGCCACCGGGCTGCCCGGGGCATCGTCAAGCTTCCAGAGGCCTGCCATGGGGCTGGTCGGGCGACGCCGCAAGGCCACCCCTTCGCCCCGGTTCACAGCGATGTCGGGGGTGGCCGCCCAGGCGGGGCCCGCCGCGAACGTGCGGTCGATGTAGAGGTCTGCTTCAGACGGGGCGCCGGCGGTCACGCGCCAGGTGATCTGGCGTGGCGGGGTGAAGGCGGAGCCGAGGTCCTCGATGGTCACCTCGTTGCCCCTGATGGTCACCCGCTTGCGCACGCCCAGGTGCACCACCTCGGCCGTGACGCGCGGCAGAGCGGCGGGTAGGACGGGGTGCACCTCCAGCCGGTCGTTCGTCTGGCGGATGCCCAGGATGCCCTGCACCAGCGCCGCCGGCACCGCGATCATGTCGGAGAGGTAGGGTTCATCGCAAGCCCCTCGGCCGATGCGGCCATCGCTCTCCAGCCAGTTGTTGCCGATGAAGCCGCGCTCGCCCGTGAGGCGGGTCCCCTCGGCGAAGCGGCGCAGGCGCGCCCAGGCGCCCTCGGCGTCGCCCGCGGCACAGCGGGCCAGGATCTCCCAGTAGGTCATACAGAGGAACGAGCCGCCATTCATGTAGTTGCCGAAGCCCTGGTTGGCCGGGTGGGTGTTGACGCTGGCCGGGACGGGCCAGTAGGCGGAGCGCGAGGCGAAGCCAGCGTAGCCCTGGTCTCGCTCCAACTCGACGATGCGCAAGTCAATGGTATTCAAGAGCTGACGCGCCTGGTCCTGGGTGGCGATCCCGAAGGCCACCGGTGGGAACTGGCAGAGGTCGGCGGCGTAAGCGATCCTCGTTCCATCGGGCTGGATCCAGTCCACGTAGCGCGGTCCACCCGGCGCCTCCTCCCACCAGAGCACGCGGTTGATGGCCTCCCTGAGCTTGGTGGCCTCGGCCTCGGCCGCGTCGGCTTCGGGACCGTTGCCGGCAGCCCGCTCCAGGCCGGCCAGATCGAGCAGGGCGCGGAAGAGGAAGGCGTTGTGGTAGGTGGTGACGCCGCTGGCGATCATGGCGTCGTAGTACCAGTGCGCCGGACTCAGGGTCACCAGCCCTTCGGCATTGCGCTTGCCCAGGTACCAGGTGACGGCCCGGCGGTAGAAGGGCAGTTGCTGGCGGACGAAAGCGAGGTCGCCGGAGTAGAGGTAGTAGGCCCGGCCGCCGATGATCTGGATGATGTTGTCGTCGGTGAAGGCTCCCGAAGCATTGTAGCCGAACCGTGTGAGGCCCGGTTCGAACTCCGTGCCTGGGATCATCTGCAGGTTGTCGCGGAAGGCCCGGACGAGGTCATGCGGGCGGGATGCGGTGGCTCCCGGTGCCGGCGTCCCGGCGAGCAGCGGCATTCCCTTCATCCAGGAGGCGCCGCCGTAGTACCAGCCGTCCGTCTCGTTCCCGAAGTTGAAGTGCAGCGGGTCGTTGACGCAACCGCCGTTGAGCAGCGCGCCGTAGAAGCGCTTCAGGGACTCGATGGTGCCGGTGGGGTCGTCGGCGACCACCGTGAGCTGGTGCCCGCTGGACTGCGCCGGGACCGGCCCGATCCGCAGTGTCGTCTTCTCCTCCTCGCCCGCCCGGCAGACGCGTCTCACGTCCGGCTTTGAGACGGTCCCGACTTCGCTCAGCCAGCCGAAGTGCCCGCGCCGGTAGAGGTGACCCCCCTCGACGGCGATGCGTGGCTCGCTCTCGCAGGGCCAGGCAGCGAAGAGCTTCAACACCGCCCACCCGCCTGGCTCAGACACCACCAGGTTGTTCTCGATCGCCAGCTTGTACCCAAACGTCCATTGCCCCGGCCGGTAGTGCGGGTTGTGCCAGCCGCGGAGGCCCTCCGGCGCGATCCAGAAGGTCGTCGCGACGGAGTTGGGCAGGATGGTGGAGGGGGCGTTGCCCGTGGGGCGGTTGCTGAAGAACAGGGCCGGGGTTCCCGCGCTGGTCACCGTCAGTTCGCGCAGCCAGGTGCGGGCGACCGTCCAGACGAGTTCATGGCCGTCTGTCCGCAGGGCCCAGTCTTCGCGCGCTACCGGCTCCCCCGGACCATCGCTCAGCACGACGCCACGCAGGATGAGGCCATCGGCGGTCTGCGCCACGCCCTCCGGCGGGTGGCTGCGGCTCTCGAAGCGCCGCCCGGTCTCATCCGCGACGTAGGTCAAGGCCTGCGCGCCCCAGTCCGGCATCCCACGCTGCCAGGGCGCGCCCCCGGGCGACAGCAGGGACTGTGGCTCGAGCGAGCCATCGGCCCGGCGCAGCGTCAGCGAGGTCAGCGCCGGCCGTTCGAGGTCCACCTCGGCCCGGCCAAACTGGCCCTCGATGGGGCTGGGTGCGCCCCAGGCGATGGGAGCGAGCGCGGTCAGGACGGCGGAGAGTCTCGCCAGTATCTTCATAGCCCGTGGGGTACCTGTATGCCGGCCTCCCGCCCGCTCATCTGCAGGGGGCAGGTCAGCACGCCCATCTCCACGATTCTCATCCCGCTCGTGCCGTCGTTGGTGCCGAAGTCGAAACGGACGCACTGGGCAGGCGCCGGCGCAAAGGAAAACCGCAGACGCGGCCCGGTCACCGTCATGGTCGCGGGGACTTCGTGGGGCTCCCCGTCACCGCCGGCGAGGGAGATCCGTACGGCTGCAGGGAGTCGGGAAGCGGAAATCCGTTCGGCCTCGCTGCCGGCGAACAGCTCGACGAAGGCGAACGAGACGGTCTCCTCCTTCGCCAGGACCAGCTCGACGGCCTCCTGCTGGCGCGCGTCGGCGAAGGTCACGCCCTCGAAGATGCTGCCGTCCACCAGGTTTGCCGGATCGTTGGGCCGGCCCGAGATCACCACGTTGCGCTCTGCCAGTTGCCCCTGCACCCGGGCACTGCCGCCACGCGTCACATCGGCCAGGTTGTTGGCCTTCTCCCAGACCCGCGCGAAGGCCTCCACAAGCAAGGCCCCATCCCTCGCCCGCAGCAGTTCAGCGCCGACGTCGCCCGGCCCGTGTTCGCGGTCGACCCGCTTCCCGTCCTCGTCGATGAAGAAGGGGTGCAGGCAGATGAGCCGCGGCCCCAGCCGGTTCAGCTCGGCGATGGCCCGGCGTGGCAACACCTGCTCCAGGACGAACACAGGCACGTCCGGCGGGAGTGCCGACAGATCGTCGGTCAGGACCGGCTCCAGGTCCTGGGCCGGGAGGGCGTCGCAGACGTGGAAGTAGGCGTCCATGAAGTTCGTGCGTGTGATGGCGAACTCCAGAGTCTCCTCGGGCAGGTAGACGTGCACCCGCCCAGGCACGTAGCGGTCCGACCGGCTGGCCGGGTCGGCGAGGCGCTTGTACAGGCGCCCGAAGGCCGCTGCGTTGTCCTGGCGGAGGGTCCCGTCCATGGTGAACAGGCCGAAAGTGTCTTCTTTGCCGACCCAGGCCAGCACTCCGGCGATGGGCCCGCCCGCCTCGGCGATGGCCTCGAACGCCTCGGGCTGGACCGCGCTCACCTCGGCCACCAGGTAGCGCTTGCCTTCGCTGTGGGCGATCTTCGCCAAGGTGCGGTAGTAGAAGGCGTACTGCGACGCGGGGGCATAGGTGTCGGCGGTGAGCACATCACTGGTCTTGGCGTGCGTGCGGATCGAGGCGTTGGTCTTCACGGGTTTCACGCTGCGGGTGTCGAGCCAGCCCGCGAGTTCATTGCACAGGCACCCTCCGGCCCACACCGCCCTCGGCGAGACCTGTCTGAGCTGCCGGCGCATCTCTTCGAGGCTCTCGCGCTGCATGCAGTCCACCGAGCGCCGGAAGTCGTAGGTCCGCCGGGAGGCGAAGGCCTGGGCCGGCACCCCGGTGCCCGGCTCCCACAGGACCGGCACCGGCACCTCGTCGAAAGAGCCGTAGCCGGCGGCCCAGTTCCGGTTGAGGGCGGTCAGATCGTCGCCATATATCCGGCGGAGGGCGGCCCGCCAGGCGTCGGGGAAGCGCGGGCTCCGCTCGTGCCGGCCGGAGTTCCAGTACCAGTCCTCGAACCACCCGTAGATGACGTTGCCGCCATACTTCGCCTGGACGTGCTCGGCCACCACGCGCGTGAGCCACAGCGTCTTCTCGGCCTCTTCCGGGATGTGCAGGCGCATCCAGGCCTTGGTCTCCCACTCCTTGCCGTTCTCGGCAGCGGGGCTGATGTAGGGCGTGACGCCATGGCCGGCGAGCTGGTCCAGGACGGCGTCCAGCGAGCGCCAGTCGAAGGTGGCCTTGTCGACGGTCTCGCCCTCCCAGCGCTGCCCTGGCCGGAAAAGGTCGAAGGGGGCCGGTTGCAGGCCGATCTCAGCCGGATAGAGCGGGAACCGGATCGTGTTCACTCCCAGTCCCTTGAGCGTCTCGATCTCACCCTCCTTCAGGGGCCAGTGCTTCGCCTCCAGCTCCGGTGGGCCGACGTTATACTGGTTCACCCCGAAGACCAGCTTCGGGATCACCGGGAAGCGCTCGCCGGAAACCGCCGCCGCCGGGTCCGCGGCGGCGGTGCACCCGCAGGCCGCAGCAAGGGTCAGGCAGAGGGTGGAAAGGTGTCGCATGGGGCCCTCTTCTCGCCCTTACGCCTCGATGACCGGGAAGCAGGTGAAGCGCTGCTGCCTGACTTCGTAGTAGGGGAGGAACTCGCAGTCGGGCTGGCCGGCCACGGCGAAGTGCAGCGGTCTGCCGGGGATGGGTTGCAGCCAGGCCGCCGGGGCGTCCGGGCTCTGGAGAATGCGCACGCAGTCCTGGCAGTTCATCGGTCCCACGGCGGCCAGCAGGATGGGGCCATACTCGATAGCGTGGCGTTCGTGGCCGGGGATCCTGTCCGCGCCGCGCAGGCGGTTGGTGCGGAAGCCCATGGGCAGCGAGAAGGCTACCTCGTCGCCGTCCTGCCAGCAGCGGGAGATTCGGCAGTAGGAGCCCGGCTTGCCGCAGGCCACGGGCTCGTCGTTCAGGCGGACCTCGACGTCCGCGGCGGCCCATGCCGGAATGCGGAGCCGGGCCGTGAAGAAGGTCGGGTTCGCGACAGACAGCCGCAGGGTCACCTCGGGCTGTGCCGGGAAGCGGGTCTCGCAGGCCAGCATGACGTCCGCCCCATCCTGGCACCAGGTGATGCGCGAGGACGCATAGAGGTCGACGTAGATCCCATCGGGAGCCAGCGAGTAGAGGTACTCCGGCAGCGACGCATAGAGCCGGGTGCCCTGGGCCTCGCAGCAGGTGGCCTCGATCTGCGGGGGCATCTTCGTGCCCTGCAGCCGGGCATGGTAGGCGATGCCGGTGCTGCCCCACTGGTTGGGGATGCAGGCGTTGTAGATGGACTTCTCGATCTCGCCCACGAAGACCTCGGCGTCCGGGTAGAGGAGGTGGTAGCGCTGGTTGAGCTTGACCCAGAACACGGCGCAGCACAGCTCGCCCGTATCCAGCGAATAGGAACCGGGCGGGAATTCGCGGCCTTCGCACATGGCGATGCTGCCGCCCACGTGCTGCCACTTCTCGCGCATCATGGTCCAGGCGCTGTTCATAGCGTGGAGGTAGCGTCGGTCCCCGGTGGCGCGGTAGAGGTCCAGGTAGGCCTCGAAGCCGGTGATCTCGTAGCCGTGCGGGAAGGGCCCCGTGAAGTTGTGCTCCTTGGTCCACCAGTCCATGCGGTCGTCGCGGCGGTAGATGGCCCGGTCGTCGCCGGCCAGGAACTGGTCCAGCCACCAGTCCTCCTGCCAGTAGTTCTGGAGGGTCGCGATGTCCGCGGGCTTGCCGAGGGGCGAGAAGTACAGCCGCGAGATGGAGGGCATGCCCTGGTAGCCAGTATGACGGTCCTTGACGCTGGGCACGCCGGAGCGCAGGCCTTCCCAGGCGTTCAGCCAGTCCTGGTGTCCGCGGATCAGGGGCAGCGCCCTGGTGTTGCCGGCCAGGCTGGCATCGATGAGGCCATGCGTGACCCAGGAGCGCACGTAGTTCGGGTTCTCGGCAGTGACCGGCGAGTTGAGGGCTTCCTCCTCCTTGTAGGCCATGATGAAGCCGTTGGGCTGCCGGCAGGCCTCGATCCCGGCCACCACCGCGTCCAGCCTGGCCCGCAACGCCGCCTGCTCAGTCCAGCGCAGGGCGTTGCCGGCGCCCATCAGGAAGAGTCCCGCCAGCGACCCGTAGAGTCGTTCCCGCTCCCACCCGATCACCTGTCCTGGCGGATTCGCGTTGCCGGCCCGCTCGCGGAAGCGGTACAGGATCGAGTCCAGGGCGTACGCATCCAGCAGATAGCGCAGGTTGTCGTCGAAGACCCGCTTGAGCACGCCGGCGGTCAGGCGTACGCCACTCACGGGCGTGGTGAGCTGGTTGGGGACCGCGGGCCGGTTCCCCGCGGCCGTGGCCGTCGTGCCGGCATCGGCGTTCCCTGTCGCGGGAGTGCGGTCGGTTTCCGCGGGCTGCTGCGCTGGCCGGGATGCGGGCCTACTCACGGCGCTGATCTCCTGGGTGTCCTCGGTATCGCTCCCCGGTAACGTAGGACCCCATGGCTCCCGCGCCATCCGCCCCCGCGCCGTCGCGGAAGGGTGCCGCCGCAGTCGCCGATGGTGCCCTGGATGGAGCACATCCGGGACCCGGCGCTGCACCCCGCCGCCAGACGGGGTGCATGCGACGCTGGCCGGCACCTTCCCCCTGGGCCTGGCGGAGCCGGCTGCCCATGGCGCTCTCCCGCGGGCTTCGCGAAACCCGGGTCAGCGGGGTCCTGGTGGCGGGGCGGTTTCGCGACGTCGGCGCCGGTGGCCGTCCGTGGGGCAGGGCTTCGCGAAACCCGGGTCAGCGGGGTCCTGGCGGCGGGGCGGTTTCGCGACGTCGGGCAGGGCTCGCGGGAGGTGGGTCGGGCCTGCGGACCGCGGCGTTCTGATCGCGGCCGCCGCCGGGTCCGTCCAGGCCCCGTTTCGCGCGAGGGGGTCAGGCCGTCAGGGGGGTGTACCGCGCGGGTCACACCCCCAGCGCCTGGCGTTTTCTGTCGAGGTAGTAACGGAAGTCCGTATACGAGACGTCGGGCGGGATGCTGTGGTCGATGGTGGGGATGTAGCCGCCCTCGGCGATGAGCGGCACGATGACCTCCGCAATCTGGCGGTCGATGGCCGTCCTGCCCTTGGCGATCTCGCGTTTGTCGACGCCGCCGAGCATGCAGAAGGCCTTGCCATAGCGCTGGCGCATGGCCACAGGGTCCATGCCGGCTGCCACCTCCATCGGGCAGAAGCCATCGACGCCCGCCTCCAGGAACTCGGGGATGAGTGCGGCGAAGTCGCCGTCGGTATCCACCAGAATGAGGTCGGTCCCATGCGTCCTCAGGAAGCCGACGAGCTGCCGGTAGTGCGGCGCCAGGAACTCTCGGAAGAGCCTCGGCCCCATGAGCGGGCCACCCTTGCCAGCCATGTCTTCATGGATGATGTAGAAGTCGAAGCGGACCGCGCGCACGGCCCGGTCCAGCAGCCGCCGCGCAAAGTCCGTCAGGCAGTCCAGGCAGTCGTGGACCAGGCCAGGGTCGTCGTAGAACAGATAGGAGAGGGGCTCGGTACCGATCCAGTTGCGCAGCATGCTGTAGTAGCCGAAGGTGCCGGCCAGGGGGTTGAGCAGGGTCACGGGTTTGTCGGAGGCCTTGAGCCGGGCCACGATGGCGTCCCATTGGGCAGGATGGCGCAGGCTGACGTCGCCGGCGTAGCGCTGGCGCATGTCCTCGAAGCTCCGGCGGTCGTGCACGGCGAAGGCGAGGTACTGGTCCATGCTCAGGCGGGTGCCGCGGACGGTCCCATCCTTGAGCGCGCGGCGGGTACGCCCCCAGCCATCGATGAAGAGCTCCTCGTGCTCGTCCTCTTTCAGCATCGTCGCTTCAAACGGTGGCATGGGCCCCAGGCTCATGTCCAGCGCGTCGTAGCCCTCGAGTCCGAAGTAGTCGCTGCCCATCATCAGGCCCGTGGCGACGCCGGCCGGCATGCCCTCGCGCTCCCAGCGTTCCTGGGTCTGGCCCCATAGGGCGATCTCCATGAGCGGGACCCGGTCCACGGGCTGGAACCGCAGCGTCCGCAGAAAGCGCTCGCGAGTGGTCATGGACCGTGTCTCCTCTCGGGGCGCTGCCCCGAACCCCGCCGGGCGGCCTCGATCACCGTCACGGACAGCGGCTTCATGCTGAGCCTCGTCCGCTGCGGCAGGCAGACGTGCCGGCGCATGACACGGCTACGGCCAGCGGTCTTCGCGGTGATATCCCAGAGGGCCTTGGTGGCGTCCGGCGGGCCCAGTTCCACGGCGAAGCGGACCGGCCTCTCGGCCACATTGGCGAAGATCCAGGCAAGGCTGCCGTCCTCTGCGCGCCAGGCAGAGTGCTGCACGGCGGCGTCGGTCACCACGTGGCGCTGGGTGGGATCGGCCTCATGGCGGTCGCCCTTGAGCATGAACTTCACGTAGGAGGCCGTGATCATCGGTACCCGGATGGCCGGCGGTCGCAGCATCTCGCCGAAGAAGAGGTACTTCCAGCACGACTGGGCGGCCCGCACGACGGTGTGGAAGAAGCCGATGGTGGCCGGGTTGAGACCCCTGGGCTGGGGCAGGTACTTGCCGCCGGTGGGCACCACGCCCTGGGTCAGGGCCTTACCCAGACAGCGCGTCCAGTAGAGCACCTCCGGCCGGCTGCACTCCGGGTAGGCCGCCAGGTAGGCGCCGATATAGCCGCTGTAGACATACCCGAACAGGGGGATCGTCTCAGCGCCCATGGGCAGTCCGGGGCCCCAGTGCCCGAAGTACTCCATGTTGCCCGCCCGCTGGTCATAGAGGTCCAGCCAGGGGATGAAGCCTTCCGCGATGCCCTCGGTCGACAGGGCCGCGTCGGGGTTCAGCGTCTTGGCCCGTTGGCGCAGGTCTGCCAGCAGGCGAGACCAGGCCTGTGCGCGCCACGGTCCCGAGCCCAGGGGGTGCCCGTGGGTCGGGTCGTAGCACGGCTCGGCGACGTTGCCGCAGGGGAAGTTGTCGATCTGCACCACGTCGCAGCCCAGCTCGAAGCAACCCAGGGCCATCTCCGCGGTCAACTGCTGGAAGTACTCCGTACCGGGACAGACTCGAGCCACCTCCCAGCCTTCATACCAGCGCGAGATCTCGACCTCGCCCTTGGCGTTCCTCGGGGCGTTGGCCCGGCCTTCGCGCTCGAACTGCGGCCAACTGTCGAAGGGTGGCTTGTAGGCCTTGAGCGCGACATACCAGGTGCCGCCCGGGATATAGACGAAGCCATGGTTCCCCGCCCGTCGGAGCCGGGCCATGGCGGCACGGAAGGCGTCCTCCCCCTCGCGCGGCGGCAGCAGTCCCATGGGCCCGGACCAGCCGCCGCCGGCCTCGAAGTTGAAGATCAGCGACGCCAGTGGCACGCCGGCCTGCGCCGAGAGCCCGTTGACGGTCTCGGCGATCTCGGCGAGGCTGTGGTTCAGGTCCAGCACAGGGATGTGGTAGTTGGACATCTGGAAGACGCCGAAGCCCTGCCGCAGCCACGGGGCCAGGTCGCGTTGCGAGAGGCG
>Ga0172371_10004686_pt1 | contig 20577 bp, 18 predicted proteins | sample Lak12m_FD_114543 | JGI IMG/M metagenome (GOLD analysis project Ga0172371, IMG submission 114543) | Freshwater microbial communities from Kabuno Bay, South-Kivu, Congo - kab_022012_12m | ecosystem: Environmental > Aquatic > Freshwater > Lake | place: Democratic Republic of the Congo: South-Kivu... | reverse complement strand
CATCTTCTCGTCATACATACTCCCTCCCTTCACCTACCTGCCTGTCCCGAGCGCCCCTAATTTTACATTTTGGCACGAGGGATGACCTGATACCTGTGACCTGCAACCTGTTACCTGTAACCAACTTATTTCTTTCCTCGCATTTCTACCTGTGACCTGCCTGTCCCGAGCGCCCCTAATTTCACATTTTGGCGCGAGGGATTACCTGCTGCATCAGCCTTCTTTTCTTTACTATTATAGCTCCCGCATCTCGGGCACTTTGATATATCGGCATGCCTGCTATCTATATACGCATAAGCGCATATATAACATTGCCATAAAAAATTTTTTTCAGAAGAAAATTTTTCCGGCTCCTTATTATTTTTTAACACAAGTAATAATAGCGCAATGCATGTTGTCAGTATAAGATACAACGCCACTGCTAAGGAAAAATCTATCTTAATCATAAGTTAACAACAATATATAAACAACAAAAAATATAACCCTACACGGATTTTAGTTTTTCCCTTGTCCCCTGTCTCCTGTCCCTTGTCCCTATTTAAAACTAACCCTGACTACGCCTTCCTGACCGTCCTCATCTACAGGCATAAACCGCATTTCCCTGACATATCTCATTGCGGCCCGGTCTATATCAGAAAAACCGCTAGAAGTAGCACATTCCACATATTTAACAAATCCATCTTTTGATATCCTGAATCTAATATTCGCGCTGAAATCAGAGCTAAAGTCTGATGGCAATGCCATAATCCTGCCTAAATCCGGCTTATACGCGATAACCCTGTCCTTAGCAGGGCCTTTTATAAAAAAATCGGAAAAATTAACCCTCACGACTTCCTTTTTGCGAAAGATATTTAATTCTAACGGGGTAATTGCTGTTAAAGATATGGAGAACGGCTTTTTTTCTGTCCGCATACTCATAAAATCAGGTAAACATGGCTCTATTTCGCCTTCGAACAAAACCTGTCCAGCTAATTTTACCTGATCTGAAAAATTTCCCGCGATATTACTTCCTATGTTTTCAAGTATGTCTCCAAGAAAAGCTATTGAGGTATTGTATCGCGCTGCCTGGCCTGCAGGGAATACGGGCCTTATTAAAAACACCAGCGCAATATGGCATAAAACTGAAACTGATATTGCAATATTAAGGGGACGAACTTTAAATAATGTCATTCTCTTACAATAATAAATTAAAAGTTATCCCTCGTACCAAAATGCAAAATTAGAGGTACGCTCGGGATACGCGAGTTACCTGTTACAGGTATCAGGTATCAGGTATCAGGTAAAAGCGTAAGACTTGTGTTAATAGCTATGTTTGTCACAGGTTACAGGTATCAGGTAAAAGCGTAATGTTTGTTACCATACGTTTCTACCTGTTACCTGCAACCTGCAACCTGCAACCTGTTACTAAATCGTTTCTTTCCTCGCATTCCTACCTGCAACTTGTTACCTGCAACCTGTTACAGAAAAGCTATTACCTATCTAACCTCCTGATTTGTAGCTACATTAACCTGCCTTATGCCCATATCCCTGCAAAAATCCCATATATTGACCACTTTGCCAAGGGCCACATCCCTGTCTGCCTTTATCAATACAGGCTCTGAACTGGAAACCTTTTCAAGTTTGTTCTTAAGCTCTAGGAGAGTCACAGGAATATCATTAAGATAAAATCTGTTATCAGAGGTAACAGTAATTACAATTGTTTTTTCCTGCACGACTTCGCTTGTAACCGCCTTTGGAAGGATTATCTTAATGCCTGACTGGGATACAAAATTTGAGGTTAATAGTAAAAATATTAAAAGAAGAAAAACACAATTTACTAAAGGCACCATATCTGGACAGGCACATTCAACGCGTAAGCGCTGTTTAAATTTCATAACAATCCCTGCATAAAGCTGACCGCTGACAGCTGAAAGCTGAAAGCTTACAGCCTCTTTTATTTTTTCGTCCTATATTTAAAAGCTCCATCAATACCCTTCCACCCTCTGCGACAACATATTTATAAGCTCTGTCGCGCTGCGCTCCATCTCAAGCACAAAATCCTGAACCCTGTCAACCAGGTAATGATATGCCGCTATCGAAGGTATAGCCACAATAAGGCCTGCCGCTGTAGTCAAAAGCGCCTGCCATATCCCGCCTGAAAGATCCCCCGCGCTCACAGGATTAAGCGCCGCTGTCTTTACCTGAATCATCTGAAAAGACCTTGTCATGCCAATCACAGTACCCAGCAATCCTAAGAGAGGGGAGATGTGTGCTATGGTCGCTAAAACTTTTATATGCTTCTCAAGCCTTGGCACCTCCTGATGGCCCGCGTCTTCTATTGCCTCTCTTATCTCCTGCCTGGGTCTGTCATGCTTCAAAAGCCCTGCCTTAATTATCCGAGCTATCGGATTTTCCATGTCTTCGCATATCTCAACAGCCTCCGCAATCCTGTTGCGTTTCAAAGCATCTTCTATGCTATTCATAAAAGATACCGCGTCTATCTTTACATTCCTGAGATAATAAGCCCTCTCCAGGATTACCCCAAAGGCTATGATAGAACACAGAATAATGGGATACATCAGTGGTCCGCCTTTTTGTATGAACTCAAACATCGCGCGTTTTCCTTTCTTGGTCAGTTAGTCGGGGACAAAGGACACGGGACAAGGGAAAAACTAAAATCCATGCACGGAATTAGCTTTTCCTTGTCCCCTGTTCCTTGTCTCATGTCCCTAAACAGTGTTATTTCTTCTCCTCTAATATCTTCAATCTCTCTTTAGCTATCCCTGCCTCTTCCGCATCCATCTCGGATATCTTTTTATAAAGCTTCACAGCCTCATCGACCTTGTTTTGTTTTTCCAGCAACCTGCCGCATGACATAATAGCCTTTGCTACTATCTCGGTAGAATCAGGATATATATAACCCACCTTCATATATTCCATAATCGCGTTATCCACATCGCCTGAAGCCTCATAGAGCTGGCCTATGGTAAACTGTATACTCGCGTTAAAATCCCCGCGCATAGAATCCAGAGACTGTTTATAATAGCTGATAGCCTCGCTATCTTTTCCTTTCTTTCTCATAATATCCCCGAGACGCTTGAATGCCGCTTTTAGATAAGCTGTATCTTTGTATCCTGATGTAAATCTTAAAAGCCTGCCCTCGGCCTCAGCGGCCTTATCCTTCTCTATAAGGATATCTATTATTTTAAGCTCAGCCGCAGGTATAAGGCCGCTGTCCGGATATTCTGTTTTCAGATTTTCCAGGGCGCTCATGCCTTTGTCTGATTCGCCTTTCTCATAAAGGACTATGGCTATCCTGTATGCAGCATCATCCGTAAAATCAGACTCAGGATACATCTTAATCAGGTTGTTAAAATATTTTTCCGCTTTTGTAAAATCCTTTCTATTCGCGTAATATTCTCCCAGCCAGAATACCACGTCTCCCGCCAATTCATCTTCAGGGTATCTGGTTATATATTCCTCGAATTGGTTTAAGGCCTTTCTATTGTCTCCCATCTTATAGTAACACCACCCTATTTCATACAATGCCCTGCGGTTAGCCTTGTTATCAGCCTGCTTAGAGGAGGCTATGCCCTGAAATACAGCAAGGGCCTCTTTAAAATCAGAGGCGTTATAAAAAGCGCTTCCCATCTGAAATTCCGCGTCATACCTGTATTTTGTATCTTTAAACCTTTCAAGAAATGCCTTGAATTCTTGAGCCGCGTCCTGAAAAGACCCTTTCTTAAAATACGAGGCCGCGAGCCCGTAGCTGGCATCTTCTATATATTTAGACTCCGGGTAATTTTTTAATAAACTCCTGAATGCGAGGATCGCCCCCTCATATATCTCTGACTTAAACTGCACCCTGCCTATCTGATATTGGGCATAATCCACATAACCAAATACAGCGTCAGGATTGACGTTAGACTCTTTCAAAACCATATCATACGATTCAGAGGCCTTGCTTAACTGATTCAGCTGAAAATACGCGTCGCCAAGCCTGCAGTATGAGGACACGCGATATATGTCGTCATCTGTGTTTTTTATCACCTTGTTAAATTCTTCTATCGCCTCATTGTATTTACCGGTTTTAAAATAAAGCCATCCGAGATTATAATCCATGTCGTCTATATAGCTGGAGGATGGAAATCTCTTGATGCTGTCTTTAAGGGCCTCTATGCTATCATTGTACAGGCCAAGCCTGTAAAGCGCCTCTGATTTGCCAAGATACGCCTCAACAATCAGGCCGCTCTTTGGAAATTTTTGTATAATTTCCTCAAAGCATTTTAACGCCTCGTCAAAATTACTCATCTTCATCAGCGCCTGGGCCATGCCATTAAGTATGGCATCCGCGAGATTATCGTCTTTTCTCATCTTATCAAGGCGGTTGAATTCTATTATAGCGTCTGGATACTGCCCTAATTTCATGTAGCTCCACGCAGTATTATAGATACTATAAAAATCTATCTCCGGATCCGGCGTCATCTCAAGAGATTTCTTAAACAAGTTCAGGGCATCCTTGTAATTACCCTGATAATAATAATCTTCGCCCATATAAAAATACGCGAGCTTTATCTTTTTAGAATCTTTCGCTTCCTGGACAAACTGAAAAAGCCTCCCGGCGGATTCGCCGTACCTTTTCATCCTGTAAAGCATCTCGCCTATCTTCAGTTCAACATCCTCTTTTAATTCAGTCTCCGGGTGCTCGGACAAAAACGCGGAAAACCTGTCTATAGACTCCTGGTATTTCTTTTCCTCATACAGGGACAACGCGTACTGATATTTCACATAAACTATATAGTTTGATTTTGGAAAACCTGTCAGGATAGCGTTATAGAGCTCCCTGGCTTTTTCAAAATCCCTGGTCCTGAAATATATCTCTGATTTCCAGTACATGGCCTCGTCTTTAATATCCTGGCCTGCATCTGAATTTATAACATTATCTAATTGCTGCATGGCGTCGCTGAATCTATTCAGGCGCACGTAAGACTCTCCTAATAAGAGCCGCGCGTCTATGGTATCGGCCCCTGCTGGCTTTTCAGATAAGAACTTCTGGAATGATTTGGCTGCTATTTCGTAAAAACCGTCCTGGAAGGATTTTTTGCCTAGCGTAAAATCAGAATTTTCTTCAGAGTATACTGCGGAGACAGGGCAATATAATGTCCCTATAACTAATATGAAAGATATAATATACAATATATATTTAATATTATTCATCTTGAATATAAATATAACATTGAGAGGGGTATTATTCAAGGGAAAAATTGAATGTCCTGTCCCGCTGCGTCGGCGGGACACATCCCGCCGACGCAGCGGGACAGGACATTACCTGTTACTTGCTACCTGTAACCTGAATATTTATTTCAAATATACTTTAAGGTATTGGCCTGTATGCGAACGATGGGCTTTTATTATTTCTTCAGGAGAGCCGCGGGCAACTATTTCTCCGCCTTCGTCTCCTCCACCTGGCCCAAGGTCTATTATGTAGTCAGCTGATTTTATGACATCCAGATTATGCTCTATTATTAAAACGCTGTTCCCGCCTTCCACTAACGCGTGCAATATCTTTAGCAGCCTGTCTATATCAGCAAAATGCAGCCCAGTAGTAGGCTCGTCCAGCATGTAGAGGGTCTTGCCTGTCCCTATCTTGCTGAGCTCAGTGGCAAGCTTTACCCTCTGCGCCTCTCCGCCTGACAGGGTTGTCGCAGACTGGCCCAGCTCAACATATCCGAGCCCAACATCATAAAGCGTTTTCAGTTTTTGGTGTATGGCGGGAATATTTTTGAAAAGCTCCATGCCATCTTCTACAGTCATCTCCAGTACATCAGCAATTGATTTACCCTTATAAAGAACCTGCAGGGTCTCGTGATTATACCTCCTCCCTTCGCAGACTTCGCATGTCACATAGACATCCGGGAGGAAATGCATTTCTATCTGCTTGATCCCATCACCCTGACAGGCCTCGCATCTTCCGCCTTTGACATTAAAGCTGAAGCGGCCAGGCTTATAACCCCTCATCTTAGATTCTGGGAGCCTCGCGAATATATCCCTTATAAAAGAAAATACTCCTGTATATGTAACAGGATTTGAGCGCGGCGTCCTGCCTATAGGCGACTGGTCTACAACAATAACCTTGTCTATCTGTTCCGCGCCGTCAATACCATCATGAGACCCGGGCTTATCTTTTGACCCATAAAATCTTTTTGCCAGCGCTTTATATAATATATCATCTATTATGGTACTTTTGCCTGAACCAGACACGCCTGTTATGCATACAAAAAGCCCAAGAGGTATATTAATATCTATATTTTTAAGATTGTGTTCTCTGGCATTCCTGATAATAATAGACCTGCCTTTCGCTGCCTTGCGCCTTTTCCCAGGCGTGTGTATCTTTAATTCTCCGCGCAGATAACTGCCTGTAAGAGATTCTTTTGAATTAATGATGTCATTTATTCCGCCATCAGCTACTACGTAACCGCCGTGTTTTCCCGCTCCGGGGCCAAGATCTATTATATAATCAGCGTTTCTTATTGTAGCTTCATCATGCTCTACGACTATCAGTGTATTGCCCATATCCCTCAATGCCTTCAGCGTATCAAGAAGCTTTGCATTATCTCTTTGATGAAGCCCTATGCTTGGCTCATCTAAGACATAAAGCACGCCCACAAGGCCTGCGCCTATCTGGGTCGCCAGCCTTATCCTCTGCGCCTCCCCGCCTGAAAGGGTAGAACTAATCCTGTCAAGGGTCAGATAATCAAGGCCTACGTTGGACATAAAACCAAGCCTTTCCATGATCTCTTTTAAGATCTGGCGGCTGATCTTTTCTTCGGCCTCTGTCAATTTCAGATTTGAGAAGAATTCTCTAGCGCTTTTCACAGAAAAACCTGATATATCGCTTATTGAAAAATTGCCTATCTTTATTGAAAGAGATTCAGGCCTCAACCTTTTTCCTCCGCAGCCAGGGCAGGTAGAAATGCTTGTATATTTATTTATTTCAGCCCTCATAAATTCGCTGTCCGTATCCTTTAATCTCCTTAACAGATTAGGCGCAACCCCTTCAAAATAAATTTCCTGATCTGCGCTCTTTGAACCATAGAGTATGATGTCTCTTATATTTTTAGGGATTTTATTAAAAGGCGTGTCTATGTCAAAACCATATTCCTGGCCAAGTTTTCTAAGAAGCCTTCTGTAATGAAGCACTATCCTCATCCCGCCAACGCGCCAAGGTTTTATCGCCTCTCTTAAAGGCTTGGCCTTATCAGGTATTACCAGATCCAGGTCTATATCCATTATCGTGCCCAGCCCATCGCACGTACGGCAGGCCCCATAAGGACTGTTAAAAGAAAACATCCTTGGCTCTATCTCTTCATAACTTACCCCGCATTCAGGGCATGAATATAATTCGCTGAACAGCTCATCATTTTGCTGGCCTTGGCCTTTGGTTATCAGCATCAAGCCTTTACCTACCTTTAAAGCTGTCTCAACAGAATCTGCCAAACGCTCCCTGACGCCTTTTTCAATCACTATCCTGTCCACCACAACCTCTATATTGTGTTTTTTGAACTTGTCCAATTTTATTTTTTCAAGCAAAAATTCTGGCTGGCGCTTATTTTTGCTTGATTCCGTAAAGACTTTTGCGGAATATTCATTCATCTGATTTCCAATGCTGTCCAAAGAAACTATCTGCCCGTCCAGCCTTATCCTCACAAAGCCCTGCTTTTTTAATTCCTTGAAAAGGCCCTGATATTCGCCTTTTCTGCCTCTTATGACAGGCGCAAGTATCAGTATCAACGAGCTATCAGGATATTTTAAAATCCTGTCTATTATCTCATCCTGGCTCTGGCGCCTTATCTCCCTGCCGCATTTGTAGCAATACGGCTTGCCTGCGCGGCTAAAAAAAAGCCTTAGATAATCATAAATCTCTGTGGTTGTGCCTACCGTAGAGCGCGGATTCCCTCCAGCCTTTCTCTGTTCAATAGCTATGGCGGGGGACAGGCCTTCTATATACTCCACGTCTGGCTTTTCAAGCTGTTCCAGAAACTGCCTCGCGTAAGCAGACAGGCTCTCAACATATCTGCGCTGGCCTTCTGCGTATATCGTGTCAAAAGCGAGCGAAGACTTGCCTGACCCGCTGAGGCCTGTGATTACCACTAACTTATTTCTTGGGATCTCAAGATTTATATCCTTGAGATTATGCTCCTTTGCCCCGAATATTTTTATAACCTTTTCTTCCATTGCGCCTATCGCAAACTTTACACTCTGACAATGTCAGGGTGTAGAGTTTGGTTAAGTTAACCGGCTCATTATAAATGCGTAAACCCCGGCTGTATCCGTCAAACTTTTTATATAAACAAATTCGTCATCGCCATGCCACTTTTCCCTGCCGGAGGAGCTGTAACCGAGGCTGGGAATGCCCTTTAAAATAAAATACCTGATATCAGTGGCTCCGGACATAACGCTGAAACTTGCCTGTTTGCCTGTTATATTTTTAATAGCCATGCCAGCTATATTGAAAAACCCCCTGTCATGCCTAGATATAACAGGGACAGCCTGCGAGACAAATTTTATATTAACCTTTGAATCTTTATATCTATTATTAAACTTTCTTATTACGCCTTTTATTTCCTTTTTTGCCGCGCCTATATCTTCTTCAGGTATCAGGCGCCTGTCTATGCTGAATTTCACACTGCCAGGGACAACATTTACCTTAACGCCCCCTTCCAGAAGCCCTCCCATTACAAAACTCGAATATTTAGACGCCTCTTCCCGCATATTGCGCCGCGTCTTTCGTTTCAAGATCTTATTTTTCAATCTTTGCAGATCATTTACCAGGATATTCATTCTCTCAAAAGAATTCACGCCTTTATACGGCATGGACCCGTGCGCAGATTTGCCTGTGACTTCCACTTCAGCCCATAACACACCTTTATTGCCGATTGATATATGATTCCCTGAACAGCCTTCGCTCATAGCGTAATCCGCCTTTACCATGCCTCTTTCAACCAGATAACCAAGGCCTGTCCTGCCGCCTATTTCTTCGTCAGGCGTAAAGGAAAGTTGTATATTGGCCTTTGGTTTTATGCCAGAATCTTTTAATGCCTTCAGCGCAAACAGCACGCTCGCGATAGTGCCTTTCATGTCTTCTGAACCGCGGCCATAAACCCTTCCAGCCCTTATCACTGCCTTAAAAGGCTCTGTCCTCCATTTATCAGTAACAGGCACCACATCATAATGAGAATTTACGTGAAATGTCCTTTTCGCTCCGATATCTAAATCAGCAACCAGGCTTATCCTTTTAGATCCGCCCCTTATCCCGAATCTGTCCAACACATCCTTTGGCGTAATATATCTTTTTGTGGACAACCCTAATCCCCTGCATTCCTTCTCAAGAAAGAGCGCCATCTCTTCATAATTATCTCCCGGAGGATTTACAGTAGGGATCTCTATTAATCTTGAAACCAGCTTAACCGCGTATTCTTTGTTTTTTTCCATGTAATCTTTTAATTTATTCATATATCAAGGCCTGTTCTGATGTTTATTTGAGAGATAAAAAGAAGTGTATAAAGCGGGATTAAAAATAAAAACCGCGTTAATCGAATTATAGATTTCGGAGTCCGCCCCCCACCACTTTTAGAGCTAATATTATTAGCTCTAAAAGTGGTGGGGGGCGAGACGCGCATTTACCCTTCGACGCGTTTCGGTGCGCTCCGCATCTCACTTGCTCAGGGTAATACTGAGCAAGTGCCATACTCGCACTTAAAAACGTGAAATGGCACAGTCGAAGTATTAAAGCATATTATCTTTTTTTCTTTTTCTTTCCGCCGCGAGCCATCTTTGCCCTGGAAATATCTCCATGCTTGTCAATGAAATAAAGATATCCCTTCTCCTTCTTTACTCCGCATTTCAGCACTTTCTCCATCCTTAATCACCCCCTCCCTTAATGAGCGCTTGACTTACGGAATCTAAAAGATGACGTAAGTCAATGCGCGAATTAACCCCGCCTTTTTGGGTATAGCCCTAATAGCTTATCCAAAAGGGCGAGGTAAATTAGGTCTTATAGGTTATGTCATTTCTCTTCATAACCTATGACCTCTTTTAATTTTGCAATCGCCGAAAATATAGCAAGCTGGCTGGTCTTTGGATTATTCTTAGAAGGCACATTCTCCGTCTTTGTCCAAAGCCTCCCGAACTCGCCTTCTACTTCTATCTCATGAGTATTTCTCGTGTATTCAGGAGAAGTGAATATCCTGACATTTGTCCTGTCCGCGCCTAAACCGCATATACTCAGCGTAACCGCAACATTTATGTTCTGCGGAAAATGCCTTATGGCATCCTTTGCAGTGCCAGAATATATAAGAGTTTCTTTGTTTATTTTCTCTATATCTATGCCCTTCTCTTTTAAATATGGGGAGCCTGCAAGGCCCTTGAGTGGTTTTCTGGTAGTAAGGGTCACGCTTTTTACAGAGCCTGCCATTGCGGATTTCAGGCCATCCAGGCCGCATATAGCGCCGCTTGGAATATGTATATTGGAGCGGCCTGAATTTATCTTTTCAATGATATGCTGTTTTTTTAAAAGCCCGCCCGTGCTCATAATCAAGGCTTCCTTTTTCAAAAAGCCTGCCTTTTCAGCTATGTCTCCTGATATCTCGCCTGAGGCAGCCTCTATTACCAAATCAGATTTATCCATCGCCTCATCTATTGTAGCTACCATAGGCCTCGGGATTATTGTTTCAGCAAGTCTTTCCGCTTTTCCAGCATCAATATCAGACACAGCCACTACCTCTGCCCTGCCTTTAAGGTTCTTAGCCACATATCCCGCTATCTGCGAACCCATCGCCCCGCACCCTATTATACCTATTTTTTTAATCTTCATATTTTAGTAACTCGTAATTAGTATCCTGCTAAGCTAGCTACGGGTTTTTCCCCTGAAACCTTTAACATGCGCTCTAAAGACTTATAAGCCTTATCTCTTATGCTGCCGCTTATCCTGACCTCATATTCCATAGCCTCAAGTGAATGGGCCACCCAGCCAAGCGTAGTCAGCTTCATGGTCGGACATACCAGCCTTTCTGTAGGGACATAAAATCTCCTATCAGGGTTATCCTTTCTTAACCTGTAAAGCATGCCTGACTCAGTCGCTATAATAAATTCTTTAGACTTTGAAGATTTCACATAGCTGAACATGCCGCCTGTAGAGCATATATGATCGCTGACGCTTAGGACATCAGGATTGCACTCAGGATGCGCCAGCACCTCTGCTTCAGGATGCGACTCCTTTGCATTCAGAACCTCTTCTTTCGAAACCCTTATATGTGTCGGGCAAAACCCCTCCCACAGTATTATCCTCTTATCAGGGACGTTTTGCTGCACATACCTGCCAAGGTTTTTATCAGGTATAAAAATCACCTCTTTATGATCTTTTAAAGACTGTACAATCTGAATAGCGTTTGAAGAAGTGCAGCATATATCGCTCTCTGCCTTTATCGCCGCGGAGGAATTTACATAGCAGACAGTGGCGGCATTCGGATACTCCTTCTTTTTTCCCTTTAGGCGCTCAACAGTAACCATATCTGCCATTGGACAGCCGGCTTCTTTCACAGGCAACAGGACTATCTTGTCAGGGTTAAGAATGGAAGCACTCTCCGCCATGAAGTCCACGCCGCAAAAAACAATAACCTTCGCGTCCGCCTTTACAGCAGCCTGGCTCAAGGCCAGGGAATCCCCGCTTATATCAGCTATGTCCTGAACCTCGTCCCGCTGATAATTATGCACTATTATAACGGCGTGCTTTTCTTTCTTAAGCTTCAGTATCTTTTTCTTAAGGCTCTCTTTATACTTAAGGTCGTCTTCTTTTTTATAAGCGTGTGATGTCATGGGTTTATACTTCGACAGCGCTCAGTATAAACTCTGAGCGAGCGAAGCTATTTGAATGGGTTATTTCTTCCCTGTTATCTTATTCTTTTCGTTTACAAAAATAACCTTTGGCTTAAATACCACTGCGTCCTTTGCCTCCATCATGGCGTAAGATATCACAAGAATCCTGTCCCCCACCACAGCCCATCTGGCAGTGCCGCCGTTCATGCATATAGCACCTGACCCTTTCTTGCCGGGTATCACATAAGTTTCCAAACGGCTGCCATTATTCAGGTTTACCACCTGCACGCGCTCGTTCGGAATTATATCAGCCGCGTCCATAATATCCTCATCTATGGTTATGCTGCCTACATATTCCAGGTTTGCCTCTGTAACCACAGCCCCCTGTATCTTTGATTTATAAATAGTCCTAAGCATCATGTATATCTACTCCTTTCATAATCCCAAACTTTGCAATAGCAAAATTTGCCCGGAGGGCCGCCAGCTTAAATCCTGAAAGGATTTAAGCTTATCGGCGGGGTAATCTCGGAATTTGCATAACGCTTTTTAGCACTGCATCGCAACATAATATTTTCTTTGGTTATAATAGTTTACGAGACAATTATAACTGCTAATGCAAATTCCGGGATAATTAAACGAGCGTAATATTATCTATCAATCTTGTTTTTCCAATCCAGACCGCCATTGCCACTAGAGCTTTATCAGAAATATTCTTAATATCCCTTAAATCCATTATATCAACTATCTTTATATAATCTATCTTCGCATCCGCCTGCCTTTTTATAAGCCTTCTCATTTCCCTGATTATTTTCAAAGAATTTCTCTCGCCATCATTAAACAGCTCTTTCGCGAGCCTTAGAGATCTGTAAATAGATTGCGCCTGAAGACGTTCTTCTCTGTTAAGGTATACATTTCTGGAGCTCATCGCTAATCCGTCTTTTTCGCGCACAGTGGGCATTACCTTTATATTAACGCACATATTAAGATCTTCTGCCATCTTTTTTATCACAACTGCCTGCTGGGCGTCTTTATGGCCAAAATAAGCTACATCAGGCCTCGCGATATTAAAAAGCTTGGCAACTACTGTAGTCACTCCTCGAAAATGCCCTGGCCTGGATGCCCCGCATAATGTGTCTGTTATACCTTCCACATTCAAATATGTAGCATAGTTTTCAGGATACATATCTTCAGGCCTTGGCGCAAAAACTATATTAACCCCTTCTTTCCCGCAAAGAGCTATATCTCTTTTCAGGTCTCTTGGATATTTCTTAAAATCCTCTTTTGGCCCAAACTGCGCAGGATTCACAAAAATGCTCACTATAACGTGGTCCGTGTCCTTCCGAGCTTTTCTTACAAGGCTCATGTGGCCTTCATGCAGAAACCCCATTGTAGGCACAAGGCCTATTGTTTCGCCGCGCCTTTTAACATCAGAAACATTTTTTGCCAAAGATCTTATATTTCTATAAACTTTCATAAGGTTGACCAGGCATTATCTCTCTAAGCGGTTTCATCACAAATTCCCGCTCAAACATCCTTGGATGAGGCACCTTTAAATTAGGTTCGTCTATCCTTTCATCTCCATATAAAAGTATATCCAGATCTATAGTCCTGGGGCCGTTTTTTAGCGCCCTGACCCTGCCTAATTGGCATTCTATCTGCTGAAGCCGGATTATAAGTTCCCGCGGCTTAAGCGATGTCTCGATCTCTATCGCAGCGTTAAGATAATCGCCCTGGATCGGCCCTCCAACAGGCTTTGTTTCGTAAATCTTGGATATTTTTTTTACCTCGACACCCTCAGCGCTCCTCAGTTTTTCAATCGCATCTTTAATATATCTATGCCTGTCGCCTAAATTAGAGCCGATACCTATATAACAACGCATACTCATAGTAAGGTTATATTATCTTTTTTAATCTCTCTACCGCCTCTTCTATTCTCTCTTTCGAAACAGTAAGCGCGAACCTTACGTAACCTTCTCCGCTTAGCCCAAAACCTATACCAGGAGTTATCACAATATCTGTCTTATCGAGTACTAAGCCCGCGAATTCTATTGATGATTTATATTTTTTTGGCAGCCTCGCCCACACGTAGAATGTGGCCTTTGGTTTTTCTACAGCCCAACCTAATTTATTTAATCCATCCACCAGCGTATCTCTTCTTTCCTGATACACGCTGTTCATCCTCTCAAGATGCCTGTCCGCTATATCCAGGGCGGTAATACCAGCCATCTGGATAGCGTTAAATACGCCTGAATCTATGTTGGATTTCACTTTCGCAAGCCCCCCTATAATCCTTTCATTGCCGCATGCAAACCCAATGCGCCAGCCTGTCATATTGCAGGTCTTTGAAAGGGAGTGAAATTCTACGCCTGTCTCCTTGCCTCCCTCCACTTTTAAAAAACTGGCGGGCCTGTAACCATCGAAACATATCTCAGAATAAGCCGCATCACTGGCCACAATAAGATTATGACTTTTTGCGAAGATAGCCACGTCTTCAAAAAAACCCTTCTCGCAGATAGCTGATGTGGGATTATTAGGATAGTTTATATAAATTATTTTCGCTTTTTTGAGGGCGGATTTATCTATTTTGTTTAAATCTGGAAGAAAATTATTCTCTTCTATTAAAGGCATCAGATATGGAGCCCCTCCCGAAAGGATAGTCCCACCTTTATACGGAGGATAACACGGGTCAGGGATAAGCGAAGCATCCCCTGGATTTATAAACGCGAGCGGCATATGGCTTATGCCCTCTTTTGAGCCCAAAAGAAGCAGTATCTCTTTTTCAGGATCAAGAGAAACCTGAAATCTTTCCTTATACCACTTTGCAATTCTTTCTCTAAAAACAGAACTCCCTTGATCTAAAGGATAATGATGGTTCTTAGGATCCTGCGAGGCTTTATAAAGAGACTCTATGATCTCCTTAGGAGTGGGTTCATCAGGATCGCCTATCCCGAGGTCAATAATATCCCTGCCCTCGGCGCGGGCCTTTCTCTTGGCTTTATCTATCTCTACGAATAGATATGGCGGAAGCCTATTTAATCTATCGCTGAATTTAAAGTCCATTGTCACTCCTATTCAAGAGACACGGGACAAGAGACAGGAGAAAAGGAAAAACAAAATCCGTAAATATAGCTATTTCCCATTTCCTTGTCCCATGTCCCTTGTCGCTTGTCCCTAATCAATAACATCCTTCATGCTATACAGCCCCGGCTCCTTGTCAATCAAAAACCTCGCTGCATCCAGCGCGCCTTTTGCAAACGCGTCTCTTGAATGCGCCCTGTGAGTGAGTTCTATCCTTTCGCCATTGCCTGCGAATATTACTGTATGGTCGCCCACTATATCCCCAAGCCTCACAGAGTGTATCGGAGGCATTTCCCCTTTTATTTTAAGGACAGCCTCTCCCAGCCTTTTAGCTGTCCCGCTAGGAGAGTCTTTCTTCTGGTCATGATGAGCCTCTACGATCTCTGCCTTGTAATTTTCGCCCAGGCCTTTGGCAACTTCCTCAACAACCCTGAACAAAAGATTAGCCCCTATACTCATATTCGGGGAATAAACAACAGGTATCGATTTGGAGGCAGATTTTATTTTATCAGCCTCATCTTTAGAAAGGCCTGTGGTCCCTATCACCATGGCCTTTTTATTTTTAACAGCGGCCTCAAGATGTTCCATGGTTGCTGAAGGGCTTGTAAATTCTATTAAGACATCGCAGGAAGCGGCAATTTTGCTGAAATCAGACTCAATCTTTTTATATATCTTCCCGATCGCAAGCAATTCTCCTATATCTTTCCCGATCACAGGGCTCGAAGAATATTCAAGCCCGCCTGTTATCTCAAAGCCTTTATCTATGCTTGCCAATACCCCTATCCTCGCCCCCATCTTCCCTGATATCCCGCTTATTATAATTTTTATCATATTGCGCCCCTTCACATAATTTACACTCGTAACTTTACAAATGGTGCATTGCACGAATTGTAAAGTTATATTAACATAAGCCGTAATCCCTTAATGCATTTTTGAGTTTTTCTAAATTTACGTCAGACATTGAACACAAAGGCAGCCTGAGATCCGGCTCTATTATACCCATAAAGCTTAAGGCTGTCTTAACCGGTATAGGATTTGTTTCTAAAAATACTGCCTTTACAAGAGGCAGAAGCTTATAGTACAGTTTCCTGGCGCCTTCGATATCGCCCTTTTCGAATTTAGCCACCATGTCTGAAACATCCTTTGGCACAATATTATTCACAACTGAAATAACCCCTGTCCCGCCTATTGCGAGCACAGGCAGAGTAAGGCCGTCATCGCCCGATATAAGGTCAAATTTATCCCCGCATAAATAGCGTATCCTCGCCATCTGTTCTAAATTCCCGCTGGATTCCTTGACCCCTGCTATATTCCTTATCTTGCTTATCCTCTGCATAGTCTCAGGCTCAATATTCACCCCAGTCCTGGAAGCAATATTATATACAATCATAGGGAGATCTACTCCTTCTGCGATCGACTTAAAATGCCGATAAAGCCCTTCCTGTGTAGGCTTGTTGTAATATGGCGAGACCTGAAGCGACGCGTCTGCGCCTGCCTTTTTTGCGTGCATGGTAAGCATCAAAGCCTCGGCAGTGCTGTTTGAACCGGTCCCCGCAATAACAGGTATTTTTTTATTCGCGGCTTCTATCACAACCTCTATAACGCGGTCATGCTCTTCGTAAGAAAGGGTCGCGGATTCGCCTGTTGTGCCGCATGGCACTATGCCGCTTGTCCCATTTTTTATATGAAACTCTACAAGCTCTGACAATTTCTTTTCGTCTACTTTTCCTTTTTTAAACGGCGTTACCAGTGCCACCATTGCGCCTTTAAACATAAATACCTCCCAAATCTGCGAAGCAGATTTGATCCCGAGCGACTATCGTTTTACAATGCTGTCGCGAGGGACCTAATATTATAAAGTTATTTCACCTGTAAACACTTTCTTTGCTTCGCCCTCAAGATAAACATTTTTTATTTTATTCACTATCTTTTGAAACTCCACCTTCAATATCCCGCCTCGCGTATGAACATTTATTTTCAGCTTCAAGCTGACAGCTTCAAGCTGACAGCTGAAAGCTGATACTACCGCGGACGCAACTGAGCCTGTGCCGCACGCAAGCGTCTCTCCTTCCACGCCTCTCTCATAGGTTCGTATTTTTATATTATTACCATCTAATACTTCTACAAAATTAACATTGGTGCCTTTCGGTTTAAACTCATCGTGATGCCTTATCTGAGAACCCAGAGATATCAAATCTATTTTATCCAGGCCTTCCACTAAAATTACTGTATGAGGCACGCCTGTATTTATAAAATTCGCTTTTATATCTCTTCCGTTTATATCGATCGGAAAATTTAGTCTTAAACCGGCAGGCTCTTCCATCTTAACCTTGACTCTATTCTTAGATGTTATCTCGCCTTCATATATCCCTGCCATTGTCTCGACTTTAGCTTTTCCTTTAATCCCTTTAAATAATACAGCACACCGCAGCCCATTACCGCACATCTCCGCCTCACTGCCGTCCGCATTAAAGACGCGCATTTTAAAATCAACTGCCTTTGATTTTTCCAGAAACAGCACCCCGTCAGCGCCTATACCTGTCTTCCTCTCGCATAACCTTCTCGCAAGGGCCCCATTAACTCCTAGCCCCTGGCCCGCGCCCTTAAAGTCAACCAGCACAAAATCATTCCCAGCCCCAACCATCTTAGTAAACACCATTTTTCTCATCTATTCCAACCCTTTGTAACTCTAAAAGATTGCGGAGTAGCGAAGCGAAGCTCCGCGCAAATAAGAAATTCCTATATTATTAATTTAAAGCATCGAGTTATTCAGACCTCATCGCGTATCAAATCTTCCATGGTTTCCCTGCGTCTTATGAGCCTTGCCCTGGAACCATCCACCATCACTTCAGCCCCGCGCGGCCTGGAGTTATAATTGCTCGACATGCTAAAACCATACGCCCCTATGCCCATAACGCTTAACAAATCGCCGTCTTTAAGCCCTATAAATTTCCTGTCTTTGCCTAAAAAATCTCCGCTTTCGCATATAGGCCCAACTACATCATAGACCTTTATATCCCTTAGATTAGAATAAGAGTGTGACCTCACCGGCAATATACTATGATATGCCTCATAAAGGCTCGGCCTTATAAGGTCATTCATCCCAGCGTCGGCTATCGCAAAATTTTTACTCGGGGCTTCTTTTATGTATTGAACCCTTGTTACCAGCGCGCCTGAAGGGCCCACAATAAACCTGCCGGGCTCCAAAATAATATTCACTTTTATCTTTTTAAGGATTGGCAGGATCGCCTTTGCATACTCTTTGGCGGTCTGCGGCCTTTCCCTGAAATAGATAATTCCAAGCCCTCCGCCTATATTAAGCCATCGCACTGTCACCCCATGCCTTTCAATATCCTTTATAAATTTCACGACTTTTTCTATCGCCTTTATAAAAGGTCCTGCATCCACTATCTGGGAACCGATATGCATATGAATACCTGAAATGTCAAGATTTTTACGCTTCTTCGCGCCTAAAAATATTTCTTTTGCTGTATCAAAATCAACTCCGAATTTATTTTCTCCATGGCCTGTCGTAATATATTTATGCGTTTTAGCTCTTATGTCCGGGTTTATGCGTATCGCCACTCTCTGCCGCGTCCCAAGCCTGCCCGCTACTGTATTTATAAGCTCCAGTTCAGGGATTGATTCAACATTAAAAAATAATATATGGCGCTTTATAGCGAGCTCTATCTCTTTTTCTGTTTTTCCAACGCCCGCATAAACAATCTTATTAGGAAACGCACCTGCCTTAAGCGCCCTGTATAGCTCTCCTCCAGATACAATATCCAGGCCAGAGCCTTCCTCTATCAGGGCCCTGCATATAGCCAGATTTGAATTAGCCTTCATTGAAAAACATATAAGGGGATTGACCGAGCTAAATGCCTCTTTTATTTTTCTGTAGTGGCTTATCAGGGTATTGCGGCTATAGACATAAAGCGGAGTGCCGTATTTTTTGGCAAGCCATTCTATAGCCACAGACTCGCAATAAAGATTATCGCGCTTGTAATTAAAATCATGCATAACTTTACCCTTTACCCTCCCCTATCCTCTCTCTAACTTTACAAATGGTGCATGGCACGAATTGTAAAGTTAGAGGCCATATTTATAGCTATTTAAGTGTTTTTTTACCTGTTTGGGGCTCGTGCCGCCAAAAGAGGTCTTTAAACTGACTGATTTTTTAGCGTCTAAAAGCTCATAGACATCTTTATTAAATTTTGGGTTAAACGCCCGAAAATCGCTTAAAGATATTTCAGATAATTTTAATTTATTTTCAAGGCTATGCGCCACAATCCTGCCTACTATATCGTGGCTGTCCTTTAACGATACGCCTTTTTTTACAAGATACTCCATTATATCTGTCGCGTAAACAGACTCGTCCTGCAGGAGCCCTGCTGCCTTCTCTTTATTAACCTTTAAGCCTTTGAACATGGCTGTTAATATCTCTAAAGAGTCCTCCATGACCCCTATTGATTTAAACAGAGGCTCCTTATCCAGCTGCATGTCCCCGTTATACGCGAGAGGAAGGCCTTTCATTACAGTCATAACCTCCGCGAGGCTGCCATAGAGCGTACCGCATTTCCCCCTCACCAGCTCAAGGACATCAGGATTTTTCTTCTGCGGCATCATGCTCGAGCCTGTAGAAAATTCATCGCCAATATCCAGGATGCCATAGCCCTGGGAATTCCATATAATAAGGTCCTCTGAAAGCCTGGAAAGATGCATAGCCATAATAGCGAGACAGAATATAATTTCTATGACAAAGTCCCTGTCGCTGACAGCATCCATGCTATTGGAAGAAATCTTTGAGAATCCGAGCTCTTTAGCCAGAAAACCCCTGTCTATGGGCAGACTCGTGCCGCTTATCGCGCATGACCCGAGAGGCAGCACATCAACCCTCTTTGCGCAATCATTAAGCCTGCTGATATCCCTTGCCAGCATCTCGCAATAGGCCAGCATCTGATGGCTCAACAGCACTGGCTGCGCGTTTTGAAGATGGGTAAAACCTGGCACTATCACATCAATACTCTTTTTTGAAAACTCTTTGATAGACGCCTGAAGACATGATGAAAGCGCAATTATGGTATTTATCTCTTTTTTACAATACATCCTCATGTCCAATGATACCTGATCATTCCTGCTTCTCGCTGTGTGGAGCATAGCGGCTGGCTTGCCTATCTTTTTACCCAGCGCATTCTGCAAAACAGTGTGTATGTCTTCCGCAGAATAATCGATTTTGAACGAGCCATTTTTAATCTGCTTCAAAATTGAGCTTAGACCAGAAACGATCTTAGCGGCATCCTTTTTAGGTATAATATTGCGTTTGACAAGCATTTTAGCGTGCGCAATACTGCCTATGCAGTCATATTCAGCGAGTTTTTTATCAAACTGTATTGACCTCGTAAACTCCTCTACCAGAGGATTTGTTTTTTTGGAAAATCGTCCGCCCCACATCTTAGACATATAAAAGCTCCCTGTTAGGGGCAAGAGACAAGAGTCATGGGACAGGGGAAAAACTAAAATCCATGAACGGAATTAGCTTTTCCTTGTCCCTTGTTCCCTGTCCCTCATCCCTTTCTATAAGGCATCCCCCACACCTTTATAAACCCTTCCGCTATTGACCTGTCAAATTTATCGCCTTTATCATAT
>Ga0172371_10004685_pt1 | contig 20577 bp, 23 predicted proteins | sample Lak12m_FD_114543 | JGI IMG/M metagenome (GOLD analysis project Ga0172371, IMG submission 114543) | Freshwater microbial communities from Kabuno Bay, South-Kivu, Congo - kab_022012_12m | ecosystem: Environmental > Aquatic > Freshwater > Lake | place: Democratic Republic of the Congo: South-Kivu... | reverse complement strand
GATTGATTTAAATCCTCGTAATGCAAAAATATTACCAGGCGCAGCTGAAGATGTTTTGCGTACACTACAATCTTTACCCGGTGTTTTAGCCCCAAATGATTTTTCTTCACAACTCGTTGTACGCGGCAGTGGTCCTGATCAAAATTTAATTATAATGGATGACGTTGAGATTTTTAATCCGTACAGACTTTATGGTGTTGTAAGCATGTTTAATCCGGATGCTGTTTCAGATGTTAATTTAATGTCTGGCGGATTTCCTGCAAAGTACGGCGATAGACTTTCTGCTGTGCTTGATGTTACTAATCGTGAAGGAGATAATTCAAAGTATTTAAGAGGCAATGTAAACTTATCAATAGTTGATGCAAACGTTGTGCTGGAAGGTAAAAATCTATTCAATGTTAAAGGAAGCTGGTTAGTTAATTCAAGACGAACTTATTACGATCTTGTAATCGAACCATTTGTAAAAAGTGCCGGACTAGTTGATGACAACACATCATTCCCAAACTTTTATGACTTCCAGGCTAAGCTGGTTTTTGGGCCGTTTAATGGACATAAATTTTTATTAAACGGAATTATATCTCGAGATGGTGTTGATGTTGCTAGCGGGCAAGAACGTAACACTCCAGATAGTGTTGATGTTTACAATATTACAAGAAATGATATTTTGTCTGCTGCCTGGCATTTTGCTCCATCAAAAAATTATTTAAATAAAGTAGTTGTTTCATGGTATAAAAATAATGGAACAACAGACTTTGATTCACAAATACTCGATCCATCTTTAAACAGAGATGATTTTGAAGAAACGATTCCGGACACAATTAAACCTTACCTGTTAGGCTTTAAATTCAATGGTGATTTTGATTATCGCAAAGTTACTATAGATGATAAGTTTACATACCTGTGGGGTGAAAATATCTTTGAAGCAGGTGCTGGTGTTGATTTTATGGAAACAACATTGAATTTTAAGTTTGATCTCGATCCCGCTCTTGAAGCAATCTTTGCTGCAAATCCGCAATTCAGAGCTGCACTAAGCGATCTTAAAGATGTTAAAAATTATAATCGTTACAGAGCTTATGCCCAGAATAATTTTAAAGTAACAGATAAACTATTTATCAATCCTGGTTTACGTTTGGATTATTATGATCTTCTTGGTAAAGGTTATGTAGCACCACGACTTTCTTTTTCTTATGCGATAGATGAGATAACAACTTTACGCGGTGTATGGGGAATTTATTATCAATCACCGGGTTATGAAAAGCTACGTGATCAAAATATTCTTTTTGATCTTGCGGATGTTTACACAAAACCACTCGATGCGGAAAAAGCAATTCATTATGTAATTGGAATTGAACGCTGGCTGACTAATGAATGGAGTTTGCGTTTTGAATCTTACTATAAAGATTTTACTGATCTAATCGTACAAAAGAAAGTTGATGGAACAGCTTATGTAACTGAAATTATTCCGGGCAGAGATCCACGATTTGCAAGCAGTTGGACAAATCCGGTTCCGGTTAGTGGTGATTCGCTTACACAAATTCCCGTTAACAATTCTTTTGGAGAAGCTTATGGATTTGAATTTTTCTTATCAAAAAGAAATGTTATGAACAACAGTAAGCTTAGCGGCTGGATTTCTTACGCACTTGCTTATGCAAACAGATTTGAAGATGGAATAAAACTACCTTTCCGTTTTGATCAGACACATACCTTTAATTTTGTTTTAAATTATGATTTCTATCATTGGTTTAATGTTGGATTACGATGGCAGTATGGTTCAGGATTTCCTTACAGCGAGCCGGTGGGAATTAGACCACGAATAATTTTAGCGGATCAAAATGGTGATGGTATTCCAGAAACTCCTACTATTGCAACCCGAACAAACTTTAATGATCCAAATGGTGAAGGTGAAGTTGTTTACGATGTGGATTTTGGAGATAATAAATTCAATTCCCGCAAACCTGCTTACCATAGATTGGATTTGAGATTTAATTTTCTTGCAGATTTCTGGAATCTTGATTGGGTGTTTTATCTTGATGTTGTAAATGTTTATAACAGAAAAAATGTTGTAAACTATGATTACTACGTTACTAAAGATTTAACTCTGGGAAGAGCACAGAACAATATGTTTCCAATCCTGCCAACGTTTGGTGTTAGTGTTAAATTTTAATCCTTAGTATTTCAAAAATTTAAACCGATGAATCGGTTAGAGTAAAATATGTTATTCGTTTTTACCCACGAATGAATTCGTGGGCTGTGTTTGTCTAAATATAACGGCTATTAACCCACGGATTTATCGGTGGGAAGTAAGGTAATAAATTAATCAAATAACGGTTTTAACCGTTTGAGATATTAGTATAAATCACATTCATTTACTTATACATCTTAATAGTTATATAGATTGGATAAAAAGGATTTGTTTGGCTCATATTCCTGTTAAATTTTAGCTGAATTTATTCGTAAATTTCCCCACAAAAATTTTCAATAATTCTTAAGAGCACGGATGAAAAGATCAATTCTATTGTGGATAATTGCTATCGTATTAACAGTCCTAACAGCCGCATATCAGCGAATGACAGGCCCAACTTATCCGCTTTCCGGCGAAACAACTTTAAACGGCAAAACTATAAAGTACGCTCTGGATAGAAGTCACGGCGGCGAAGATGATCATCAAATAAAAATTATAACTCACGATGAAAACATTACTGGTATCCTTGAGTGGAAAAGATTTAAAACTTCTGATCAATGGACAATTGATACAATGATCTATCGAAGTAAGGAAGGTTGGTTAACTGGTTTATTGCCTCATCAGCCTCCTGCAGGTAAATTAATGTATAGGATTACTTTAGAAAAAGATTCTGAAAAAGTATTTCTAAATAATAATCATCCGGTGGTAATAAGGTTTAAAGGAGATGTTCCAATCTTTGTAATTATTCCGCACGTTATTCTAATTTTTATGGCAATGTTATTTTCAACAAGAACCGGACTTGAATTTTTTAACAAAGAACCGAATTATAAAAAATTCACATACTGGACTTTTGGTTTATTAATTCTTGGGGGAATGATCTTTGGTCCCATTATGCAAAAGTATGCTTTTGGCGAATTCTGGGCAGGCATTCCATTCGGAATAGATCTTACAGATAACAAAACATTAATCGCCGTTATCGGTTGGATAATAGCATTGGTTGCAATAAAAAAATCTGCAAATCCTAAAAGATGGGTTATCTTTGCTTCTGTATTAATGTTTATAGTTTATCTGATACCGCATAGTGTTCTCGGTTCAGAATTAGATTACAATGAAATGGATAAACAGAAAAATAAAATCGAACAGAGTGCAGAATAAATTTAATGAGTGAAATTCAAGACCAAATATTTTCTGTAAGTGAAATTACTAAATCAATAAAGTTTATTCTTGAATCAACTTTTGAGAAGATAAGTATTGAAGGAGAAATTTCTAACTTCAAAGCGCACGGTTCGGGGCACTGGTATTTTAATCTTAAAGATGAAGGCGCAGTAATAAACTGTACAATGTGGAAGGGAGTAAACAACTATGTTTTCTTCACTCCCGAAGATGGAATGAAAATAATTGTAACCGGACGTGTAACAGTTTATCCTCCGCGCGGTAGTTATCAAATAGATGTTCGATCAATGAAGCCTGCCGGTGTTGGTGAACTTCAAGCAGCATTCGAGCGACTTAAGAAAAAACTATTTGAAGAAGGATTGTTTGATCAAGAGTATAAAAAAGTAATTCCAACTTTTCCAAAGAAAATAGGTTTGATTACCGCGGCAGATGGTGCTGCTGTAAAAGATATGATTTCAGTTGCTGAGCGAAGATTTCCGTTGGTAGAGTTATTAATTGCGCCCACTAAAGTTCAGGGTGCAGGTGCTGCAGAAAATATTGTAAATAATATCCGCAAATTGAATTTATTAAAGGATATTGATGTTATAATCCTGGCACGCGGCGGCGGCTCGATTGAAGACCTTTGGGCTTTTAATGAAGAAATTGTTGCAAGAGCAATTTATAAATCCAAAATTCCAGTAATAAGCGGCGTTGGTCACGAGGTTGATTTTACTATTGCAGATTTTGTTGCTGATCTCAGAGCGCCAACTCCTTCTGTTGCAATGGAACTTGCAACTCCTGATATTGAAGAATTAAAGAATTTTATAAAAGAATCTTATTCCTTAAGTTGTGATATAATTGAGAGAACTTTAGAAAATTATCGATCAGAAATTGAAGATCAGATTTCATCGTATGCATTCAGATATCCTTTGGAAAAGATCCGCAAGTATTCTCAAATGGTTGATTTGAATTCGTATAAAATTGTTAAAGAAATCGAAAAGAAAATATTGGCTATATCAAACCGAATTGCGTTACTTTCTAAATCGATTGAATTTCATGATATTGATCAGACATTAAAAAAAGGATTTGCACTAGTTAAACAAAATTCGAAATTTATATCACGTAAGAATTATTTTAATTTTACTGAACCTGCAATATTAAAGTTTTATGATGGAGAGATCGAAATAAAATGAGTAAGAAAAAATCATCAGATAATTTTGAAGATAAACTAGCACGACTTGAAGAGATTACAACTTCATTAGAGAATAGTGAAATTGGATTGGAAGATTCAATTCAGCTTTTTGAGGAAGGTGTAAAATTATCTAAAGAATGTTTATCTGTCCTTGAAAAAGCTGAACTAAAAGTAACCACATTAAAAAAAGATTTAAACGAAATTAATAATTTTGAAGAAGATTAAACTCTGATTAACAATGGAGACGATTAATGTCTGAAGCAGCAAAATATCCTGTACTTTCAAAAGTAAATTATCCATCGGATATAAAGCAGATGGATGTTACTGAGTTAAAAGGACTTTGTAAGGATATTCGTGAATATTTGGTTGATACAATTTCTGAAATCGGCGGACACTTTGGCGGCGGCTTAGGTACGGTAGAACTCACAGTTGCAATTCATAAAGTATTTAACACACCTTACGATCTTGTTGTTTGGGACACCGGTCATCAGGCATATCCGCATAAAATTTTAACTGGAAGAAAAGAAGCACTAAAGAAAATCAGAAGATTAAACGGTATTAGCGGTTTTCTTAAAAGAAGTGAAAGTGAATATGATGCTTTTGGAGCAGGACACGCAACAACTTCAATTTCTGCTGCACTTGGTATGGCTGCTGCACGCGATCTTAACAGTGAGCCCAACAGAAAAGTTATTGCCGTTATCGGTGATGGTGCAATGACCGGCGGTATGGCTTATGAAGCGATGAATAATTCCGGCGTTCTTAAATCTGATTTGATAGTTGTGTTAAATGATAATAACATGTCCATCGCACCAAATGTTTGGCAGATATCTAATTACTTTACGGAAATGATATCACATCCCGAGTACAACAAATTTAAAGGGCAGGTGTGGGACCTTACTGGTAAGCTTGATAATTTTGGCGATAGATTGCGAAAGATTGCAGCTCGTCTTGAAACAGGTATCAAAGCAGTTGTAACTCCGGGTATGTTGTTTGAAGCTTTAGGTTTTAGATATTTTGGTCCTGTTAACGGACACAATCTGCATCAACTTATTAAGATCTTTGAGCAGACAAAACAATTTAAAGGTCCAATCCTCATTCATGCTCTTACAGAAAAAGGTAAAGGTTATAAGCCCGCTGAAAATCATATTCAAAGACTGCACGCCTCTACTCCTTTTGATAAAGTTACGGGTGAGGCACTAAAAAAATCTGGTGGATCCGCATCTTATACAAAGATATTTGGGCAGGCTTTAGTTGAAATAGTAAAAAATAATCCTAAAGTAGTTGGAATTACAGGTGCTATGCCTGATGGCACAGGTTTAGACTATCTGCAAAAAGCTGTTCCAAAAAATTATTTTGATGTTGGAATTGCAGAAGAACATGGGATTACATTTGCTGCAGGAATGGCAACTCAGGGAATCATTCCGGTTGTTGCAATATATTCTACATTTTTACAAAGAGGATTCGATCAGATCATACACGATATTGCGTTACAAAAATTGCATGTAGTTTTTGTAATGGATAGAGCAGGTTTAGTTGGTGCAGATGGTCCTACTCATCATGGAGTTTTTGATATTTCGTATCTTAGGATGATTCCTGGCATGGTTATAATGGCTCCTAAAGACGAATCTGAATTGCGTGATATGCTTTACACGGCTGTTGAATACAAGAAAGGACCAATAGCTCTCAGATATCCTCGTGGCAATGCACTTGGCGTTGAACTTAGGGAAGGATTCAATGCAATTCAAATTGGCAAATCAGAAAAATTAATTGATGGTGATGATGTTGCTTTACTTGCGCTTGGTTCAATGGTTGACTACTCATTAAAAGCTGCCAATAAACTCAAAGAACAAGGAATTAGTTGTGAAGTTATTAACATGCGTTTTGTAAAACCGCTTGATGCAGAAATGTTGGACAGGATAGCAGAGAAATTTCATAAAGTTATTACGCTTGAAGAAAATAATTTACCTGGAGGATTTGGCAGTGCGGTCGCAGAGTATTTCATTTCAAACAATTATAAAAATGATCTGCAATTTATTGGAATACCAGATACTTTTGTTGATCACGGTACGCAAGAGGAGTTACATAAAATACTAGGAATTGACCCTGATGGAATTGTTGAACGAGTAAAAGAATTTATTCAATCAAATAAAATTAAACACGAGGTATCTCTCTGATGGAAAAAGTAAAAATCGGAGTAATAGGATTAGGCGGCGTCGCACAATTAGTTCATCTTCCAAATTTTGCTAAAATACCCAATGCTGAGCTAACAGCTGTTGCTGAGGTAAACAGGAATAGGCTGCTTACAATATCAGATAAGTTTAATGTAAAACAGAGATTTTCTAATCATAGTGATCTGCTTGAAAAGAGTGATGTTGAAGCTGTAATAATTGCAACTCCAACAAGTACTCATAAAGATATTGCAATTGATTGTCTAAATGCAGGTAAAGATGTGCTAATAGAAAAACCAATGGCAAGAACTTATGCAGAAGCAAAACAAATTGTTGATGCTGCAAAAAAGAATAAAAGAAAATTAATGGTCGGTATGAATCTTCGTTATAGACCTGACACAATGTTATTAAGAAGTTTTATAAATTCGAATGAAATTGGAGAACCATTTTATGTTAAATGTGGATGGATAAGAAAACAAAGCAGCAGTGAAAAATGGTTTACAAAAAAAGAAGAGTCCGGCGGCGGAGTTATTATCGATCTTGGTATTCACATAATGGATTTAGCATTATGGCTTCTTGATTATCCTGAGATATCTTCAGTATCAGCACAAAATTTTCATCACTATACAAAAAGCGTAGAGGACACATCAATATCCTGCATTAAATGTAAAAACTCATCCGTAATAAATATGGAAGTTAGCTGGTCTCTTCCAGTTGAAAAGGATCATTTTTTTCTTGAGGTTTATGGAACAAAAGGAAGTTTTTCAATTAATCCTTTCAAATTGTACAAGAAGGTTGAAAATGATTACATTAATTTAACACCAACTCAGGTAGACAACCCAACAGTTTTATTTAAAAAGTCATATCTTAACGAATTAAAAAGTTTCATTGGCGCAGTAAATGGATTAAATCCTGTTTTTTCTCCCGGTGAAGAATCAATGCAGCGAATGAAAATAATTGAAGCAATGTATGAGTCTGCAGAAAAGAAGCACGAAATAAAATTATAGTAAAATGAAAAAAATTCTTTTAGTTGATGATGAACCGGATATTGTGGAGTTTTTAAAGTACAACCTTGAGCAGCAAAATTTTGAAGTGATTGTTGGGAATAATGGAGAGGAAGCATTACAAAAACTTGTCGAAAAACCGGATCTAATATTATTAGATATTATGATGCCAAAACTCGATGGCTTTGAAACTTGTAAACGAATCAGAGAAAATAAAGAATTTGAAAATGTCCCGATCGTATTTCTTACTGCTAAAGCCGGGGAGATTGATGAGATTAAAGGATTAGAGTTAGGCGCAAGTGATTACATTCAAAAACCGATCTCGCCAAATAAACTAGTAGCCCGTGTAAAATCAAATCTTAGAAAAGCTGAAAGCTCTAACCTTAAAAAATCGGGTCCGATAAAAGTTAAGTTCGGTCCTATCGACATTAATAAAGAAAAGTATGAAGTTTTTATTGATGGTGAAAAAAAAGTCTTTCCAAGAAAAGAATTTGAAGTACTTTATTTTCTTGTTAATAATCCGGGTAGAGTTTTTGGACGAGAAATATTATTAAAAGAAATTTGGGGTTCGGATGTTTACGTTGTTGACAGAACTGTTGATGTTCACATTAGAAAAATAAGAGAAAAGTTAGATAAACACGCTGATTTAATTGAAACCATTAAAGGTGTAGGATACAGATTAAAAAGTGTGGAATGAAATAAAATCCAATATCTCTTCTGCGTTAGTTTATTTTAGGGAGTTTATACTTTTCCTGATACTGGTTATCCTCATTATTTTTTTATTGATCGAAAAACTTTCCTTAAGCATCCCATTAATTTTACTTTTACTTGTTGCTGGTATAATAATTTTAAATCTGATAGGCAGAAGAAGAATTAAGGAAATTGATGAAATAAAAAGCATCATTTCTTCAATTAGACAAAGTAAATATCAATCTTCAGATGAAATAGTTTTAACAAAACATCTTTCCGCACTTGAAAATGAAATTAAAGAGATGTTTGAAAAAGCCAAAAGTGATATTGAATATCTTGAAAGATTGCAAAGAATGAGAAGTCAGTTTCTCGGTAATGTTTCGCACGAATTAAGAACACCAATTTTTTCTATTCAAGGTTATCTTGAAACACTTTTAAATGGTGCGATTGATGATCCAAAAGTAAACAAACATTTTTTGCAGAAGGCAAATCAAAACACAGTTAACCTTAGCAACTTGCTTAATGATCTTATTGATATTTCAATGATCGAATCCGGTGAAATGCGAATGAGTTACAGATACTTTGACATAAATATTTTTATTCAGAGTATAGTCCAAGAATTTATTTCGATGGCTGGTGCGAAAAACATTAAGTTATTTTTCAATCCAGCAAAAGAAGGATTACAGGTTTTTGGGGATAAAGATAAAATTAGACAAGTTTTTGTTAATCTGTTGCAAAATGCTATTAAATACACAGATGAAGGAAGTATAGAGATATGGCTTGATGAGGAGAAAAAATACGCAAATATTTCTGTTAAGGATACGGGAATCGGGATTCCTGAAGAAGATTTAAACCGAGTTTTTGAAAGATTTTATCGTGTGGATAAAGCCAGATCCAGAGCAGTTGGAGGCACAGGATTAGGACTGGCAATTGTAAAACATATCATTGAGGCTCATAATTCGAAGATTATCGTACAAAGTAAGCAAGGTGAGGGAAGTACATTTTCCTTCAAGCTAAAGAAATAGTCTTGTTTTTGGATAAAAATAATCTATCCAAAAATTTGACATAAAACCTTTGTTTTATTAGTTTTACACGCTCAAATTAGAATTTATGAGGAAAAAATGTTTGCAGTTGTAGATATTTTAGGTCAACAGTTTAAAGTTGCCGAAAATACAAAATATTACGTACCACGTTTGAATCAGGAACCGGAATCAGAAGTTATATTTGATCAGGTTTTATTATTAAGTGATGGTAAAGAAACAAAAGTCGGTAGCCCAGTTGTTAAAGGTGCAAAAGTAACCGCTAAGGTTCTTTCACATTTAAAGGATGATAAAGTTTTAGTCTTCAAAAAGAAAAGAAGAAAAGGCTATAGAAAACTAAACGGACACAGACAGCAGTTAACTAGAATTGAAGTTACCCAGATAGGATAAAAAGGAGATTTAATAATGGCACATAAAAAAGGTCAAGGTTCGTCACGTAACGGTAGAGACAGTAATGCACAACGTCTTGGTGTTAAAAGATTTGGTGGTGAAAATGTTCTTGCCGGTAACATTTTAGTTAGACAAAGAGGAACTCAATTCCATCCCGGAACAAACGTAAAAATTGGTGGTGATGATACTCTTTTTGCAGTCGCTGATGGTTTAGTAAAATTTGAAACTAAACGCGGAAATAGACAATTTGTAAGTGTTCATCCTGTTAAATAAGATTTAACAAAATAGATTATTAAAAAACCCGATTCGGATTTGAATCGGGTTTTTTTATAACCTTTAAGAATTTAAAATAAAAGTTTAAAGGGTGATAAATTTTCACCTGAGAATAAACTAAGGATTTGGGATTTTTATTTTTTGTCCAACCTTAATCATATCAGGATTTTTTAGCTGATCTTTGTTTGCATTAAAGATCTGCATGAATTTATTTGCATCCTTATAATAATGCTTTGAGATTTTGCTCAGGCTTTCACCACTTTCAACAGTGTGCAAATGGAAATACTCGGTATTTAAAACTTTAATGTCTGCACTTACTTCTGTTTGACCGTCACCGCCAACCTCTTTTATTTTATCCCATATTTTATTTTTTTCATATGGAGTATTAACAGTACCGGACAATTTTAATTTACCGGCTTCCTCTTTCACATCCAGTGATTGCAGTTTTAATTCCTGTGCTAAAGCTAAAACAGGGCTGTATTTAACTTGTAAAGACATTTTAACTCCTTCTAATTTTTAGATTACTGGAAATGCAAGTTTAAGATTTACTTTATACTGAGTAATCTTTCCATCTTTAACGCTTGCCATGTGTTTTAAAACTTCAAAACCGGTTATACCTTTTACAGATTTTGATGCTTTGTTTACTGCCTGAAGAATAGCGTCATCAAAACTCTTTGAAGATATACCAATAATTTCGATTATTTTAACAGCGCCTTCATTTATATGTTCACTCATAACCGATCCTTTCAAAAATAAATAATTAAAAAATTATTTTTTACCAAATAAACCACCAAGCATATCCATTCCTTTGCTCAAAATATCGCCTTCAGGAACTTTTCCATCAGGTGTTAATTTGTCCACAACTTGTGGAAGCAAATTCGACAATTGAGATGTTACTGTATTTGTATCCATACCTAGTTTAGCAGCAATATTTTTAATTTGATCGGAACCAAGAACATTTTGAATTTGATCAGGTGAAATAGCCTGATTTTTTCCCGTGCCAACCCACGAACCAATTACATCTCCAAGACCTTTAGAGGCAAATTGGCTTATCAGCCCATCTAATCCACCACTTTTACCACCGACTAAATTCATGACTGTGGATAGTAAGTCATTCTGCTTATCACCGGCGCCACCTCCAATAGCAGATTTGATCGAGTTTAGTATGTCCATAATATTTCCTTTCTTTTGTTGTTGATAGTTACTGCAGCACACTACTTAAAGATAAAATTCGTATTGCCGCTATTATTTTACCCTGCTCTCAAAACAGAAAAAAAAATAGCTTATATTAATTTTTCCTTAAAAACACTTAAGGCAAAAATTCATTCACTTCGTTGCTTTAAGAGAGTATTCCAGGTGTTGCTTTGATGAGTATAGGGAATAGAATTCTAAACACCTGCTCTCATAAAGTAGAGTTGATTAACTAACTATAATTAGCAATTAATTTAGGAAAATGTCAAGGAAAGTAATGATAAAATTTTGCAATTGTAGCCAATTGGCAACAAAAAAAGCGATTCGATTGAATCGCTTTTTCCTTAATGAATAAAAATGTAACTGCAAAAAAAAGATTCACTGCAGTAAATTTTGTCTCAATGAATTAGAAACCTAATCTTTCCATATCCGCAACTAAATCCTTAACAGCTTTTGCTGAGTTATCAAGTAAAGCTCTTTCTTCAGCATTAAGATCAAACTCAATAATTTTCTCAACACCGTTTGTTCCAAGCACAGCAGGGACACCAACATAATAGCCATCAATACCAAATTCACCTTTTAACAAAGCACAAACAGGCAACACACGCTTTTCATCATATATAATTGCTTCTGCCATTGCAATTGCTGATGAAGCAGGTGAGTAAAAAGCTGAACCTGTTTTTAATAATTTTACAACTTCACCGCCGGCAGCTTTTGTTCTTTCAACCATTGCTTTCATAACTTCGGCAGCTTTTGTTTTATCATTGTATTTTTTCTCAAGTAATTCCATTGCGGGAATTCCATTTACGTTTGCATAACGTACAATTGGTACCATTGTATCACCATGACCACCAAGAACCATTGCGTTAACATCTTTTACAGAAACACCAAGCTCCCAAGCAATAAAAGTAGAGAAGCGGGAAGAATCTAAAACTCCAGCTTGTCCCATAACTTTGTTTGCAGGAAAACCGGTAATCTTTTTGAAAAGAGTTACCATTGCATCCAATGGATTGGATATAATAATTACAATAGAATTTGGTGCAAACTTTTTAACATTCTCTGCAACAGTCTGCATAATCTTAGCGTTTGTAACAAGAAGATCATCACGACTCATTCCGGGTTTACGTGGTAAACCTGCGGTTATAATTACTAGATCAGAACCTTCAATATCTTTGTAATCGTTTGTGCCCGTAACTTTACCATCAAAGCCATCAACTCTTGCTGCTTCTGCGATATCAAGAGTTTTACCCTGTGGAAGGTCTGGAACTATATCAAACAAAACTACATCACCTAATTGTCTTAATGCAATAAGTTGAGCAAGAACTCCACCAATTTGTCCGCCACCGATTAGAGAGATTTTTTTGCGTGCCATTTTATACTCCTCTGAAAATTTATTTGAAAGTTTATATTTAAAATAGATAAGTATAAAAGTATATGCAAAGAATTTTAATTTTGAAGTATTGGAAAAGCGGGGTAGTGGAATAATGTAGTTATTAAAAAGTAAAACTAAATTTTCATAGTCAGTATAGCTTCGGTTCCATCAGTTGTTTGATTGTAAGTTAGCCCGTCCATATAAACTCGCATTAAATACAATCCACGGCCGGAATCTTTTAGAAGATTTTCAGGATCGGTTGGATCCGGAACAATCGATGGATCAAAACCTTTTCCTTCGTCTTTAATGATTACTGTGAGATCAGAGCCATCAATATAAACGTAAATGCGCACCATTTTAAGCTGATTATTCTTGTTGCCATGAATAATAGCGTTTGTAGTGGCTTCTGTTATAGCTAAAAGCAATCCATTGATTTTTTCCTGGTCTAAACCTAATTCTACAGAAAAATAATTTACAAACTCTTCTACGGTAATTAAGTTGTTAGGGGTACTCTCAATTTCTAAATAATATTTTGGTTCAGTCAATTGATTAAATTGTTATTATTTAAGTGATGTGAATATATTGGTTTCAGTTAAAATTTCCAATTAACTTGCATTAACAAACTTGCCTGTTGATTATCCGGGACATTAGTATTTGTAATAAATTCATAGTATCCCCTCAGAACAACATTAAGATTGTTCCAAGCGAGTACATCAATTAGAGCAATCGGTCCGAGACTTAAGTACTCAGTAGAAAGTTTTTTATTCGTCTGCTCATAAGAGTATGTGTTTAGACCGAATAATCTTAAACCGATCGAAAAAATTGTTCTTTCGTGGTTTAATATGAATCTGGGTTCAAGATATAATTCTTCCAGGAATCTTGTAGGTCTTGCTGTAAAATTATCCCAATTAAAATCACCGATCTCAGATAATTTTAAATATCCATAAATGAAAAATGAAACATCATTTGTAAGCTGTATTGTTGTAGAATCGATAGCAGTAAATTGTCTGAATGAATAACTTGTATAATTAGTTGTGATATCTTCATAATCATAAACAGTATAATTTGCAGAAACCTCAAAACTGTTGAATGATTTTACATTACTGCCCGAGTAATCGCCGCCGGTGCGTAATCTAATTATTCTGTTTTGATTGTTATTCGAACTACGGCTTGCAAATAAATAAACTGTATGACCGAAAGTACCCTCAGCATTTATAAATCCAGTAAAGAATGGAGTCAGCAGTTTTGAGTATCTTAATCTAACTATTGAAAGCAGCTCATCACGGTCATCATCATTAAACTCACTTTGAGTATCATAAATAAGTTTACTTTGATATAGACTAAAAGTGAATTGATCGGTTCTGGATAATTTAAAAATTCCGAATAATGAAAGTGTAGCTCTGCTTGAGTTATTATTTTTTTGCTCCTCAAGTTCAGATTTCTGTTCGTAAATAGATTGTGTCATCCCATCAAATTTTTTTACCTGATGTTTTTCATCTCTTTCATAAAAACTAAATCTGAATATCCCATCAAATGATTTTGAATTGTAACGTGTGGCAGCATCAATTTCAAGTTTAAGTTCATCAATTTGAGTATCATATAAAACATTGGTTAATAATTCCGCAGTTTTATAACGATTCTCACGATCAATTGTTCGCCAGTTTATTCCGGCTGCAAGATCGAGAGAAAAAATATCTAAAAAACCATCGTAGGAAAGTCTATCAAAAATCTGGTATGCAGTTTCAATCCTGCTTTGGATATTGTTATTGATGTTAAACTCCGCTGATGTTATAGAATCTGCTTCAAAATAAAAATCTTTTCTGTTTTGTGAGTAAAATGTTCTGATTGAATTTGAAACGCTTCTTTCAAAATTATTTCCGACTGACAAACCGAAAAATCTTATGAGATTTCTTCTCGGAATTATATCTTCATTTCTAAAACGGAGTTCTGAATTAATATTCAAATCATAAAAATTTATTCTATCAAGCACACCTTCCACACCGTACAACGGTCCATTATCAGTTATTCCAATTTGTGTGTTTCTCGAATAACCACCGAATGGATTTAATCGTAAATTATTAATTGGCTGCAGCTCGCTAAAAACGGAAGCATAGTTAACTGCTGACTCATTTATACCTAACGAGCGATTATCTGAAAGAAGGGAACTGCTTCCTAAAACACCAAATGAAATATCTTTATGGAATGAATATTTAGCGTTAAGATTAAAGTGCTGTTCGTCTCGTGTGTTTTTAGTTTCGTTCCGTATAAAAGTGGATCCAAAATTTTCGTTCATTCGAATTATCACATTATCATAATTACCATAAAGTTGTAATTGAGAAAAAAGATGAAATGTATTTAATTGTTTATCAAACATTGTGTTAAATAAATTTGCATTTAATAATCTGCCAAGATATTCAAGGCTATCAACACGGGTTTGAGAATAAGAAAGCGAGTTTGCAAGTGAGATAAATACTACAAATAAAACGTAGATCGATAAAATAGAATTATTAGATTTTATTTTAAGAAGTTTCAAAAATTATTCATTCACTTTTGTTCAAAATCCTGTGGCAATTATAATGTTTAAAGAAACAATAAACCACTTAACTTTTTGGTAGAAATAAAAACCGGATCACTTAAAAATCATTAAAATGGTGCAGGAGTTTAAATTGACAATCGTTCATATTTTGGATAACTTTGGCCACAATTTTTATATAAAAAAAAGATGATTGAAACATACATACCCATTTTTATTGTACTCGCAATCGGAGTTGTATTTGCAGTTGTTACAGTAATGTCTTCTGTAATTTTTGGTCCTCAAAGACCAAACAGCGAAAAGCTTTCAACATACGAAAGTGGAATGAAACCTGTTGGATCAACTCACGAAAGAATTTCTATTAAATATTACCTTGTTGCTATGCTTTTTATCATTTTTGATCTTGAAGTGATATTTGTTTATCCATGGGCAATTCAATTCAAAAAATTGTTTGGCGAAATTGGAATTTCTGTCTTCTATTCTATGTTAATATTTTTGATCGTGCTGGAGCTTGGATATTTATATGTATATAAAAAAGGTGGATTCAAATGGGATTAGAAGCAAAATTAAATTCTGATGGATTTTTAACTACTCAGTTGGATGCTGTTGTTGCATGGGCGAGAAAAAATTCTGTATATCCTATGCCGATGGGAATTTCCTGCTGTGCTATAGAGATGATGGCTTCTGCTGATCCGAAATATGATATTGCAAGATTTGGTTCTGAAGTTATGCGATTCACTCCACGCCAGTGTGATTTGATGATTGTCGCTGGAACGGTTACTTATAAGATGTCGCATGTGGTAAGAAAAATTTATGATCAAATGCCTGATCCTAAATGGGTGATCGCAATGGGTGCCTGCACATCTACCGGTGGAATGTATCGTTCATATTCAGTAGTGCAGGGGATTGATCAATTTCTTCCAGTTGATGTTTACGTTGCCGGTTGTCCTCCTCGTCCCGATAATCTTTTAAACGCTCTTATTCAGATACAAAATAAAATTGGAAGAACGCGCGCAAGAGATTTTCAAAATTTAAAATTACCAGAATTGAATGTAATCCAGAATAATTGATTATGGAATTAAAAGAACTGATCTCACAAAAATTGCAAGCAAATTTTCCTGAAGCTGAATTTGAATTTTCTGAATTCAGAAATGAATTAAGCATTAAGATTAATAAAAAATTTGTTAATCCAATCTGTAAATTTCTTAAAGAAGATCCCGAGTTAGAATTTTTACTTTGTGAAGATGTAACTGCGATTGACTGGGCAAAAAGAGAAAATAGATTTACAGTTGTGTATCACATCTTTTCTTTAAAACTTAATTTCCGATTAGTTCTAAAAGCAGATGTAGATGAATCTGATTGTGCAATTGATACAGTTTCATCCGTTTGGAAAACATCTAACTGGCAGGAACGTGAAACTTATGATATGTATGGAATAAAATTTAAAAATCATCCTGATCTGCGAAGAATTTATATGCCGGAAGAATTTGAATATCATCCGCTTAGAAAAGATTTTCCTTTGCTTGGCATTCCCGGATCATTACCATTACCAAAGAAATAAAAGTTTATGGATAGATTAACAAAAGACGACGTTCATCCAAAAATCTTACAGAAATTACTAGAGGATTCTGATATAACTATTGAAGATGCATTGGAAAATGAGATGATCTTGAATATGGGTCCTCAGCATCCGGCAACGCACGGTGTGTTAAGATTATTATTAAGACTTGATGGTGAAACTGTAATTGGCTGTGTTCCCGATGTTGGTTACTTGCATCGCGGCTACGAAAAGATGGCTGAGAACATGAGTTATTATGAATACATTCCGCATACAGATAGATTAGATTATATATCTCCTCTCTCCAACAATGTAGCATGGGTTTTGGCTGTTGAAAAGTTGGCAGGAATTGAAGTTCCTGTTCGTGCTCAGTATATAAGAATGATAGTAGCTGAGCTTGCAAGAATTGCATCACACCTTGTTGCAATTGGTTCTTTTGCAATGGACGTTGGAGCATTAACAGTATTTCTCTGGACACTGCGTGAACGGGAAAAGATAATGGATATCTGGGATATTCTTTGCGGCGCTCGGTTTACAAACAGTTACACACGTATTGGCGGTGTTGCAAATGATGCACAGCCGGAAGCACTTGCCTTAGTAAAAAGATTTATTGATGAGATTGATGCAAATTTATCAGAATGCGAAAGTTTGCTTAACACGAATAGAATTTTTATAGAACGACTTGATGGTGTTGGAATCATTTCGAAAGAAGACGCTTTAAGTTATGGATACACAGGACCAAATCTCCGAGCAAGTGGAGTTGAGTTTGATTTGAGAAGAGCAACTCCATATTTGCAATATGATAAAATTGATTTCAGAATTCCTGTATTTACTGAAGGAGATTGTTTAGCCCGGTATTTTGTTCGCGCTGATGAGGTCAGAGAAAGTGCAAAGATTGTTAAACAGTGTTTACAATTAATGTCTCCGGGTGAAATAAAAGCTAATCTTCCAAAGTCGGTTCTCCCTCAAAAAGCAGAAGTATATTCAAAGATGGAAGAACTTATACACGATTTTATGATTGTAAACTTTGGAATAAATCCACCTGTTGGAGAAGTTTATCATGCAATTGAAGGTTCGAAAGGCGAACTTGGTTTTTATCTTGTGAGTAAAGGTGAAGGCCATCCATGGAAATGTAAAATCCGCTCGCCATCGTTTATTCATATTCAGTCTTTACCACATTTAGTTAAAGGACATATGGTTTCTGATGTTGTAGCAATTATCGGAAGCATTGATCCAATTATGGGAGAGGCGGACAAATAAGTTTAAGTTCAAGATCAAGTTTAAGATATTTAGAAAAGGATGAATTGGAAAAGAAATTTAGTCACGAAAAGTTAATTGTTTATAATCGTTCTTTAGAGTTTGTTGAATTTGTTGAAAATCTTTTGTCGAAATTTAAAGATTGATTAAACGTATATGATCAACTTGATAGAAGTTCTACATCAATTACATTGAACATTGCAGAAGGTACTGGTAAGTTTACTTCAAAAGATAAAAACAGATTTTATGATATTGCTCGTGGTTCTGCAGTTGAAAGTGCTGCTTGTTTAGATGTCTTATTGAAAAGAAATCGAATTACAATAGAAGAAAGCGTTATGGGAAAAGAATTACTTTATGAAATTGTTTCGATGTTAATAGGATTGATTAAAAGTAATTCAGATAGAGTCTATGAAGAAAATGAAAATTATAAAGCTTAATAAAAAATACTTGAACTTGAACCTAAACTTGAACTCATAATATGGAATTTAAATTCACACAAGAAAATGTAGATCGCATCAATAAAGAGATTGCAAAATATCCTGTAAAAAAACCTGCTGTTATGGCAACGCTTTATATTGCACAGGAACAAAACGGATACATCTCAAATGAAGTTATAAAGGAAGTTGCTGCAATATTAGAAATGACTTCTGAGGAAGTGCTTGGAGTAGTAACTTTTTATACGATGTATTACCAAAAACCAATGGGAAAAAATCACATACAAGTCTGTACAAATGTTTCCTGTATGCTTCGCGGAGGTTACGATATCTGGAATCAGGTTAAAGAAAAACTTGGTATTGATAATATGAATGTTACATCTGACCAAAAATTCTCTCTTGAAGAAGTTGAATGTATGGGAAGCTGCGGTACTGCCCCAATGTTAGCTGTTAATGAAGATTATTATGAAAATCTTACAAAAGAAAAAGTAGAAGAACTTATAAACACTCTCAAGAATAGCAACTAGATGGAAAAAATAGTTTTACCCGATATTGATAATATTCACATTCTTGATGTTTATGTTCAGAATGGTGGATTTACTGCTGCGAAAAAAGCTTTCTCACAGACTGCTGATGATATAATCGATCAGGTTAAAAAATCCGGTTTACGAGGAAGAGGCGGCGCTGCTTTTTCTGCCGGTTTGAAGTGGAGTTTTATGCCAAAGACAACAGATAAACCAAAATATCTTTGCATAAACGGCGATGAATCTGAACCGGGATCTTTTAAAGACAGACAAATATTTGAATATAATCCTCATCAGTTGATAGAAGGTATCTTAATTACCTGTTACGCAATCGGCGCAAAAACAGCCTACATTTATATTCGTGGTGAATATCATAAATGGGTGAAGCTTATGCAGAAAGCTTTAGATGATGCATATGCAGCCGGTTATGTTGGTGAAGCAATGAAGGAAAAATTTGGGACTGAATTTTTCTGTAACATTTATGTTCACAAAGGCGCAGGTGCATACATTTGCGGTGAAGAATCTTCGCTTATGAATTCTCTTGAAGGGCATAGAGGTTATCCAAGAGTAAAACCGCCTTTTCCCGCGCAGAACGGTTTGTGGGGATGTCCAACTACGATCAATAATGTTGAAACCATAACAAATATTCCACCGATTATAACAAAAGGCTGGGAGTGGTTTTCAAAAATTGGTGAGCCCAAACATCCAGGAACAATTTTATTCGGCGTTAGCGGTCACGTAAATAAACCAGGAGTTTATGAACTACCTTCTGGTACTTTGCTAACTGATATAATTTATAATTATGCCGGTGGAATTCCAGGGAATAAAAGTATTCTTTGTGTAATTCCCGGTGGATCTTCTATGCCGCCATTACGTGGTGATCAGCTGGAAGGCGTAAAGATGGATGCAGAATCGCTTAAAGCGGCTGGTTCAGCAATCGGTACGGGCGGAATAATGGTGATGGATGAAGATACAGATCTTGTAAAAGTACTTGCTCGTCTTTCACACTTTTATCATCACGAAAGCTGCGGACAATGCACTCCTTGTCGTGAAGGAACCGGTTGGCTTGAAAAAATATTAAAAAGAATTCTTGCCGGTAACGGTTCTGTAAGTGATATTGATTTGTTGGTTACTGTTGCAAACCAGATTGAAGGAAACACAATTTGTGCTCTTGGTGAAGCCGCTGCCTGGCCGGTTAGATTTATGGTTACAAGATTCAGAGATTACTTTGAAGCAAGAGTAAGTAAAGAAGTTAATCTGCAAGTTGCTAACAAAGTTCACTCAATGAGAGAGACTGCAAGACCCTTAGCCGAAGTTAAGAATTAACAATTTAGAGGTGGGGATATGCTTGATTTTTTTACTGAAATTGTTCTTGTGTTCGTTGGTTACAATGTGGGATATTTTTTTCTAAAATTCTTTTCGGGTGGAAAGTATCCCAAAGAATATATGAAAGATGGAGGAGACATTAAAATCGAGATATTTGGAATATTTATGGTAAGCGTACCTGCAATCGGTTGATAAAAAAGAAGTAAACCGATAAAAAACAAAGAGTTATCCGAATTAACGATTTTGCGCAGTCGTTAAATGAGGAAAACCAATGAAGGTACGCAGAGTGCG
>Ga0172371_10004682_pt1 | contig 20580 bp, 17 predicted proteins | sample Lak12m_FD_114543 | JGI IMG/M metagenome (GOLD analysis project Ga0172371, IMG submission 114543) | Freshwater microbial communities from Kabuno Bay, South-Kivu, Congo - kab_022012_12m | ecosystem: Environmental > Aquatic > Freshwater > Lake | place: Democratic Republic of the Congo: South-Kivu... | reverse complement strand
CGGACATAGCCGGAGAACCGAGCGGTCCCACCCTCGGACGAAATCACGGTCATGATGTCCGTCTGCTCCGTGTAGCTGATCACCTCCGTCCAGGGCCCCTCTTCCGTCGGTGAGCTCTCGATAATGAAAGTGCAGTTGTAGAGGAACGAGATCTGGATCTTCAGGTGGTACGTCGAGACGGAATGCCCCTCAAGCCACCCCGGTCGAGGCTGCACGAACTCGTAAGGCGACCCGGCTCCCGCTGCGGCCTCCAAGTTCATCCAAGGCTGCCACTTCAACACCGTCGGCTTGTCGAACGCGGACTTGTCGATCTTGCCGTAGTTGCCGCCGCCTCCCGCGGTGCTGCCGTTGCCGAAGATTGCCATTGCGCCCTCCTATTTCTTGAACACTGCGGAAACGCGGAACGTCGCGGACCATGCGTTCGGCGAGCCCGGGCCGGCCACGCGCCAGCGCATCAACGTGGCAAGCTTGGCTGCGCTGCCGTACGGCGCCTGGCGCAGAAGCGTGAACTGGGTATTGCCGATCATCGTGCCGTCCAGCGCCTTGTGCGTCACGAAGGATCCGCCCGACTGGTCGCACCCCTCGACGTAGAACGTCGCACCGGAGATCGCGGGCAGCTCGACCTGCACGACCGCGGAGTCGTAGTCCTCCGTGTTGAGCCAGTCCTCGACCTCTTGGAAGATCCCCGTCCATCCGGTCGCACCGGCCAGCGCGGTCCACTCAGCCAACATCTGCTTCTTGCTTTTCATGACGCCCCCTTTCCACCACCACGCAAATCCATAATTGCAAGCTGCGTGCCAGCCTTCGCCGTGGAAATCCGCGGGCCGCAGCGGTGCACAACGGCACATTCTGCCACGGCACATCCCCATTCCCGCTTGCAGGGGGGTGCAACAGCCCCCATTCTGCACCGTTCCTGTTGCACCCCCTTCAGCAATGCTGTGATTTCAGATGGTTCCGCACGCGGCGCGTTTGTGCCCCGGCGGCGCATGCCTCGCAAACCCGCATGGGACAAGGGGTGCAACACTTTGACCCCCAAAGACGGCCTGTTGCACCCCCTCGCGCGTCCGCTCGGGCGGGCAAATGGCCACGATCCGTGGCATTGCACACCTGCGCAGAGGCTTGGCCAATCCAGCTACTCCCTCCTCCAGGCCGGAGCTGCGCTCCGGCCCTCGTCCCCCCGGGAGGGGGGACACGAGAGTGCCAAGCACTGCAGCCGATGGGTGCCGAGCGCCGCAGCACCGGCTGCGGCATTGCACACCCGCGCAGAGGTCCCTTGCTGCTCGGCAGGATGGCACGGCCAAGTGCGAAGGTGGGATGGCCTGTGCGCGCGGGATGACCTTGCCGAGCACTACAGCCGATCGTGCCGAGCATGGCAGCCAAACCTGTCGGCCAAAGCAGCAGGTCTTGCCGAGCATGGAAGCCGGACTTGCAAAGCGAGGTTATGGCGCAAACATCTCCTGGAGAACACGAAGGGAAAGCTCCAGCGCCTGCGGGGCGATTGAGCCCAATCGACCCACAAGTCTGTCGCGATCGACGGTGCGGATCTGATCGAGGACTATGTGGCCGCTCTTCCCCCGGAACCTGCAGGCGACCCTGAAAGGATACGGGTGGCCACCGGACGTCAGGGGGGCCACGATGTGCGTGGCGAAGTGCGTATTCAGCTCGTCCGGAGAAACCACCACGCACGGTCTGGTCTTTCTTATCTCGCGGCCGAGCGTGGGGTCGAGGGCGACAAGGAACACGTCTCCGCGTCTGACGTTGGGGATCACCATTCCCATTGCTCCTTGTCGAACTTGGTGGAGACGGGCGCATCCACCAGACGGTCCTCGCCCCTGGCTGCGAGCTTTGCGGCAGCTTCCGCCCACCCTGAGCGACGGCATGCCGCGCTGGATATGACCACTGTTCCGTCGCGCAGAACCATCTCGACGTCGTCCTGCAGCCCAGCTTCCTCGATCAGAGCTTTGGGCAGCCTCACTCCACGTGAATTGCCTATTCGGATCAGACGCGCCTTCATTCCAATCACCCTCCAAGTAATTACATTGTAATCACCTGCAAGAAACCCGTCAACCCGTGCATGGAATTGGTGTGGCTGCGGCATTGCACACACGCGCAGAGGTCCCTTGCTGCTCGGCAGGATGGCACGGCCAAGTGCGAAGGTGGGATGGCCTGTGCGCGCGGGATGACCTTGCCGAGCATGGAAGCCGATCACGGGAAGGATGTGCTGTGCTTGATCCCCCCTCTCGTCTCCCCCCTCCGGGGGGAGTACCCCGAGCTTGTCGAGGGGGGAGGAGGGAGTAGCTGGATTAGCCCGCCTTTCCCATGCGGATGTGCCCGCATCGCGGCGCGCCGTTTCGATCATCCCAATCCTTGCCAGCCCGCCCACCGGGCGGGCGAACCACCGGCGTGTTCGCCACCCATGGACACCGGTAGGCCAGGGTCAACGACCCTGGTGGGCCAGGGTCAACGACCCTGGCGGGCCAGGGTCAACGACCCTGGCGGGCCAGGGTCAACGACCCTGGTGGGGGTGCGGATGTGCCGTCTCGAAGGCCGTTGCGGATGTGCCTGCTCCCGCGTACCGGCGGTTCGGCATGGCCGATTTCGGGTACACCCGCATTGCAAAAGGCTGCGAGCGAGACAACGGGAAACGGCCGTGAACCAGGAATGGCAGCAACTGCCCGAAACAAGCGGGGTAGCGCACACAGTGTACCCGGTTTTGAAGCAGGAACGGGCAGGGTAGACTCCTGCCGAACGGAACGGCGCAAAATGCGGAAACCCAATCAGGATGCGGGGATGGAGGACGTCGAGGCGCCCCACAAGGATCGGCGAGCAAGCAAATCGGCGCACGGAAGCATGCCCGAGGCAAGAAGGTGTCCGCAGCTCAGCCTGAGCGAGAACGAGGATCAGGTTGACGGTGCGCTCGACCGTATGGACGGCTTGGAAGGCTCAGGTGCTCGATGTCGCGGGTGCCTTCCGAGCACGGTTGGCGGAACCCGGAGGCGCTGTTGGCACGGAAGTTGCTGAGTAAAGTCCTTGACGTGCGAAGCGCATTGTCCGCCTTCGCCCGCCTTGGCAATGGCCGATATAGCGGCGGGCGGACAGCGGCGAAAGCGGAGCGGTGCCCGCGGTGCGGGGGGCTTCGGCTGGACTTCCGGACGGCTGACCGGAGGCTTTGCTGAACATAAAGGAGTGGGTCAGCCGTCCGGAAGGGGGAGGACTGCATGGCAACGACTTTTCCGATGCAGCCGTGGACGACGAGGCGGGGGGGGGCCGCAACCACGTTCAACATGGTGCAGCCGCGCACGTTGGAGCGCTTCATCCGCTACCAGATCGTGCCCGGCGCGGTCAGCGGCAACTGGACCATGACGTTCAAGATCTGCGCAAGCGTGCGGTAGCCAGAGGGAGGACACCGGATGGCCATCACTGGGGATGTCAGGCTGGCGCTATCCGCGCTTGCACTCAACGAGATGGTGCGGGAAACCCTAGCTGCCGGGTCAGTATCGCCCGCCGAAATGCTCCCCCAGTGGCTGAACAACCTGAATGCAACTGCCACTTTCGACCCAGTATCCCGTCGATTGGATGTGGAGATACCTCTCTATACCAACCCTGCCGCACACGTGCTTCAACTGAGGGCAATCGTCGACTGGCCCGAGTTCAGATTCGAACAAGCTGCACCGAATGCCCCTGTAATGAGAGCCTCGGTCAGGATGCACATCGATACTCTCAGCTTGAACGGATCAGCTTTACAGACGGCGGCACAGAATCCCGCACTTCCGCCCGAGAACCTTCTCGCTTCCGGTGCGCTTCTAGGGGCACTGGTGCCCCCAAGCTACACGGTCGTTCTCCACAACGTAGAGGTCCAGGCGGAGTTCCAGGCCACTCTGGTCAACATCTTCGCAGGCAGATTCCATTGTGTGGGGTTCACGATCCCGACGGAACCTGTTGAATGGATGGACGTCATCCAGACATCATGGCTGAGCGAGAATGGAGGGCCCTACGGGGGAACCCTTGGTCCCGCCCCCCAGTCGAATGCTCTGTTCAACACCGCCAGTCTCGGAGCGCTTCTGGCGTATGCAACCCTGATCACTGCGGGGCTGGGAAACGACATCCAGGCGCTTGCGGACTGGAATGCGGGGCAAATGGATGCATGGGAGCCGGAGGATTGGCTGTTGTCTCTCCTGGATCGCACGCTCATGACGCCGTTTCTTTCCGGCCTGATCAACAACATGAACGAGGCACTGAAAGACGGAACGTGGGAATTGGACAACCCACAGCTGCTCCAAGACACGCAGGTTCCCCTTACCCCACGAACGCTGTTCTGTCCCCTGGACCAAAGCAGGGACCCCGCTGAACCTGGTGCGCCGGAACCAACTCTGGGAGCTGATATCCGGGAGCTGTTCGGACGCGTCCACGCATGCGGGCTGGTACCTCCGGAATGGAGGAGGATTCCAACAATAGCTGATCATCGGCAGCGTTGGACAGCAGGATGGTCCTGGCTCCTGGATGAATATGACCTGCGTCTGCAAGACGAACCGGAAGCAGACTTGGATAACTTCCTCGATCGCCTGCTGGGAGTCGCATCGGTAGTGGAGTTCGACGTTCTTCCACAGATGGAGCCTCCCCAAAGCCCATTCCCGCAATGGCCCGGAGTGATCGAAGTGGCCTATTGTACGGCATACGCTGCCGTCGTCAGCCAGATGCTGACGGAAGATCCCCGTCCTCCGGAGGCGGACGTCCTTCCCTACGGGCAGTACAGCCCTCCCCAGGCGATCGGAACGGATGTCGAGTTCAGGGAAGCTGTAGGGCGGGGAGCGCACATTTGCAGAGCCCAGACTGTGCAGACTGCACAAGCTGTTCTTCTCTTGGCCATGATGCAGAGGGCCAACATGTGGGGGATAGACTGGCAGCAGAAGGTACAGCACGCATCGAACCTGTCCATGCCCGAATTGCCGCCGCAGCCGATTCTCCTCGACTATGACGGTCAGATTGACCACGAGAGGTTGACGCTGATCGAGTCGTTTGGGGCGTCCTCCCTGCTGCGACTGCAAGACTTCCAGCGGGAGGGCAACTGGATCCACGACCCCAACACCGGGGTCCCGATGGGCACAAGGACCGTGAAGATCTTCGCGGACTCGGATTTGACGTCGGAAGTGGACGTATATGTCGAGGAATTCTACTGGGACCTGAATTGGGGAACCGCGGCGGATGGAGATTGGGAATGGGTGTTCGGTTTCAGATTGGCTGTGGAGGGAGACATCAGCCTCCTTGGCCAGATTGGGCTTTTTCTGGCCGAGCTGGCTCTGCCGGTCGTTACGATCTCCCATGAGGTGACGGCCTTGCTGGCTCCAATGGGTCCCACGCCGCGTGTGGCACAAATCGTTCTTGGGTGGCTCAAAGGCATTCTTAACTATGTCAGCGAGAAGGGCGCAGGCGCCAAGGATCTGCTGGATACCTCGACGCCGTTCAACTTCCATGTGTGCATGGGAGCTCAGTCTGGGAGGCTCAAGACGATTGTCCAGCTCGACGAGCCGGACGTGTGGAAACAACTTCGCCCCTATGTCCCGAAGGAAAACCGCGTTGAGTTGGACGTCACCATGCGGGGCATAGTGACGGATTTGCCTCAGACGACAAATCCAGCTTACATCGAGAAGCCAGTCGTTGCCTCGTTGGTGCCAGAGGAAGCGCCTGTCGATGCTCCGTTGATGGTATTGGGAAGTGGATTCGCCTTGGGCGCTCGGAACAGGTTGAAGGCCCCGGAGATTCGCACCCCGACCACGGAGGGTGTGGAGCAGTCTTCCGCGACAGTCGATCCGTTTTCCGTCCGAACCGGGAACATCGCCGTTGGAACGGTACCGTCGCTTGGTGCCCCGGAAGAGAGCAGCGCCTGTGAGGTCGCGTTTGTGGACGATGTCGCCCCGGAAGCAAACGTAGTCGTTGGTCTCGCTCCTCCTCCAGACGATGAAGATGAGGAAATCGACCCGGAACAGGAACCCGTGTTCCCCTTCCAACTCGTGACGGCAGAACAGAATCCGTCGATACTCGCGAGAGACGTCGATGTTGTTGAACGGCAAGTTGCCAGTGCAAGGCTGTACGCAGGCGAGCCATATACCGGAGACGCAGTGACCGCTCCCGGGGTTGCTGTTCCCGCCAGGGTCATATTCTTCCCAATGTGGGTCAGACCATTCTCGCTTGCCCACCAGGTGGCTGCCGAGAACACCATAGACGTGCCGGTCCAGCAGCGGGACGCGAGATTGGTGGACCGGCAGACCGAATTTGATCCGGAGTGGACAGGGGTCACCGACGTGAACCTGACGTCGATGGAGCAAGCGAACTCAAGTGCTGCCCCTATCAGTGTGCAGGTGCAGGGAGACGGTGCGGCGGTGATCCTGCAGTGCAAGCCCGAATGGGGTCTCTACTCTGTCGGCCGGCGTCCTCCCGGTTCCATAGGACTTGCGGCTCTGCAACTGTTCAGGTCCTGGTGGGATAACCGCACTGCGGGGGATGCCATGCAGGGACGATCAGTCAGCTTCGGCCAACTGGTCGCAGATGCTCGGTACCTGCCGGCACCTGCCCCGCGAGGATGGCTCCTGGGGCCGAACGCGGTCCTCGGGCCTTCTTCTGTGGTCTACAAGCTCGAGACATTCAGGGACTGGCGATTTTCCCCGGGAGAGGACAACGCCCTCCTCTGGGACAACCAGCACGTGCCCCTGGTGCTGTCGGGACTCCGGTATCAGCACCCGGGACTACCCGTCGGGTGGAGCCTTTCGATTGCGACAGCCAAGTACTTCGTAACCATGGTTTCGGGCGTGCCAGACCTGACCAAGCCGCCTCCACTGAAATACTCCGACCTGGGCTTTACGCGATGGGAACTGACCCCTGTTTGCACACAAGTAGACCACACTCACCACTTCAGGTGGTTCATGGTCTACAATCAAGTGGAAGTCGAGATCCCATCCTCTTCGGCAGTAGCGGACAGCGTTGCGGTCCCGCTTCCGGTGGGCGAGGCGGAGCAGAAGAACGCCATTTGGGTCTTTCCCTCTGGTGAGGGATTCGGCCAAGCTCCGGGCACGCTGGTCGTCGCCTGCTTTCCTGGAGTTCAGCCGTTCACAGTCACGTTCGTGTGCAGGTGTTCGGACGGCGCTCCTGGAGACACTGTATCCTCCGGCGACTGCACGGTTGAACTCTCAGGCATGGACACGAAAGTGTGCACTCTTCCAGGTGCCGACCGGAATTGGAACGAGCAGGAAAGCCCCCTTCCCGACCCCGGCCCGATGGCCTTCGATGCAGCGGCTCAGCTCATGACCCGGCCTGTGTTCATACGGTTGTTCGGAGTGCCCGGAACCACGACGAGGGGCACAACGGGCGCTGCCTCCGACGAAGAATACCACGCCACAACGATCATCACGTGAACTGTGTGGAGGGGCTTGCAACAGGAACCGGCCCCGCGTATCCTGAGTTGCGTGATACCGGGGGCCTCATGAATCAGACGCGAGTCAAGTTCGTCGCGGCGACAGTCTTCTCCATTGCCGCTGCATGCAGCTTCGACTTGCGGCCGGACGACGATCCGTGGCACCACGATGCTTCTCCTGATAACGTTGCCCCGTGTGCCGCAGCGTGCGAGCAGATCAAGTGCGGGGAGCGAACCTGCGGTTTGAACTGCGGGCTCTGCTTCGAGTATGACAACTGCATCAAAGGCACTTGCGAATGGACGCCCGGCAGTTATTCCCCTCCGATGTGCGACGACAAGATGTGCCAGGTTCCGGCCGGCGCGTTCTGGATGGGATGCAACGAGTCGGTCGAGGAAATCAAGTCAGAGGCGCCGGTGCCTTGCGCTCCGGACGAGTATCCCTACCGTGAGGTCTATCTAGACGAATTCTGGATCGATCAGACTGAGGCCACTGTCGCTGAATACGCGGCCTGCTACGCTGCCGGTGCCTGCCAAGACAAACTGGCGTTCCCGGACCTGGGGTGTTTCTACGAAACGACGCCCGACTGGCCGAGGGATTGTGTGCATTACAAGCATAATCCGGATGGGCCGGACGACTCGCCCGTCAGGGACTACTGCGGCTGGGCCGGCAAGCGCCCCTGTACCGAAGAGGAATGGGAGAAGGCAGCACGCGGAACAGACGGGCGGAAGTACCCGTGGGGAGTATCAGCGCCTACTTGCTGCAAGGCCACCAACCAAATGGTTGGTCCGAAGTACGCGGAGGGAAGCGAGTGCTGCGGAAGAGCGGGGGTATTCGATCTCAATGTCGGGATGACATGGCAGGGAGCCAGTCCCTACGGCGTCTTGGACATGGCGGGGAACCTCGAGGAACTGGTGACATCTTCTGCTTGCTACGAGGACGGCCAGCGCTACGAATGTGCGGAGCACTGGGTGGCAAGAGGAGGATCGTATGGTGCGTCGTTCATCGACAGGATGAGGGTCTCGGCCCGACATGCGGAAGATCCGCATTACCCCCACCGGGGAATCCGTTGTTGCAGGGATGCAAGATGATGCCTGGTCGAACGGTGAAGCGGATGACGTGGCTGAAGATGGCGTTGCTGACCGTCGCAAGTTGGTCGGCACTCAGTCTGGCAAGCTGTGTCGGAAACGACCTGGCACACGGAAGCGAAGCAGATTCTTCGAGTCCCCCTTTCGGGTGCCGGGCTGCAGCATCTCCCACCGAATTCAAATGGGTATTCGTTGACGGGGGCACATTCTCGATGGGTTGCCCTGAGCTGAATGCCGGTTGTCCGGCAAATGCCACGCCGGCCCATGTCGTGACGTTGGGATCTTTTGAGATGCTGGAAACAGAAGTGACTGAAGCTCAGTATGAGTCGGTGGCGTCGCGGAACCCCTCGTGCAGTGAGCCCGACAAGAGCGGGCCGGACTGTCCGGTGGAGTGCATTGGCTGGGAGTGGGCACGGGATTTCTGCCAAGCAATCGGGGGCCGGCTTCCCACAGAGGCCGAATGGGAGTATGCGGCTCGAGCCGGGACCAACAAGAGATACCATTGTGGGCCGGACCTTGCGTGCCTGGACGGCGTCGCGTGGTACGCCGACAACTCAGGGGGGACCAAGCAATGCGTGGGAACGAAGAACGCGAATCAGCTCGGTCTGCACGACATGCTTGGCAACGTTTGGGAATGGACCGCTGACTGGTATGACGGCGACTACTACGCTGCCAGTGCGGAGACGGATCCTGAGGGCCCGCCGGATGGAGAATGGCGCGTCGTCAGAGGCGGTTCCTTCAATTCTCTTGACGGCGCTACTTGGGTGTACCTCAGGGGCATAGCGGACCCAGAGGAGGTCTACTCCTTCGTGGGATTTCGCTGTGTCCGAGACGCCTTTCCTTGACTTGCCATCCAGGATTTCCACGGATACCTCTCCGGCAGTCGCGATCGGACGTCAGCCTTGCACGTTCGCTTGGAGCGGATGCGTCTCTGCTCAGGGTTAACGAAGCAGCCGCCCTGCCGCGGTGTTTAGCCAGGGGGTCCGGATGTGCCGCATCGAAGGCCGTTGCGGATGTGCCCGCATCGCGGCGCGCCGTTTCGATCATCCCAATCCTTGCCAGCCCGCCCACCGGGCGGGCGAACCACCGGCGTGTTCGCCACCCATGGACACCGATAGGCCAGGGTCAACGACCCTGGTGGGCCAGGGTCAACGACCCTGGTGGGCCAGGGTCAACGACCCTGGTGGGCGTGCGGATGTGCCCGCCTTTCCCTTGCGGATGTGCCCTGTCAACGACCCTGGTGGGGCCGGGCCGGGGCATTGGGCAGCAGGGCGAACCATGCGCCTGAATCCACGCGGCGGTAGGAGGACCGGAGGTGTGCGGGGATCAGGGAAAAGAGCTCCGCAGCAGAGCCGCGGCGGGCAAACAGGACGGGACGGTCCGAAGCTATGGCGTCGCTGATCGCGGCGGGACGATCCGGGCACCAGGCGAAACGGGAACGGCGCAACATGTCTACGGACTGGAGGATCTTGCACAAGCTCGAGTCGGTGCTCCAGGTGCGCACCGGTACGCCGGAGTACCAGGCCGAGGCGACGTTGTAGGCGTTAAACGTGACGAGGCGGGGAGGCGAGACCAATCCGGCTACTCCCTCCTCCCCCCTCGACAAGCTCGGGGTACTCCCTCCGGAGGGGGGAGGCGAGACGGGTGACCAACGCAGCACATCCTTCCCGTGGCCCGACGTGCGGCTCGACCCGTGGCCCGGACCAAGGTCCTTCCCTCGGTCGGGGCCTCGGTCCGAGGCTGCAAGTTGGCCGAGCCGTTTCAGGTCGGGGGAGTAGTCGCCCGACAGCATGTGGAAGGAGTTGTGTGCACCGAACGACGCAGCGAGGCAAACTGCGGTCGCAAGCCCCAGCGCAAGCCGGGCCCATTGGTTGGAAAGTGCGGCCCAGGCCCAGCCAACGGCGCGGCCGAGATAGATGGCCGACACGATCAGAAGGGGGAGAATGTAGTGGGGCAGCCGCGTGCCCATTGCGGTGATGGTCGCTGCGTACGCGGCAGCAAAGATGCCGAGGAGCAGATCCAGGCCGCCCCTTGAACGGATGGCGGAGAAAAGTGCCAGGACCAGCCCGGCAAGGACCACAACAGCAAACGCTGACCCTTCGATCTCGAACAGGAACCGGAGGTAGAAGAAGGCGTCGGTCTCGCCAACCAGCGGCGCAGACATCCTTTCGACTGCGTGGTACCCGAAGTACGAAGACAGGAACTCTGTCCCTTGCTGCCAGACCTGGTACCCGTGCCAGGCACCTGCAAGCAGGAGCGGCGGCAGAAGCAGAGCGATCCAACTCGACACACGCCAGCCGCGCCAGCCTCGGGTGGAGAGCACGAAGACGACGGCAGCGAGGAACGGTACGCCGAACGCGACGCCTTTGGTCATCACTGCCAAGGCCATCATCACGCCCGCGGCCAGAAGGCGCACACGAGAAGCCTGTCGCGGCTCGACTCCGTGGCACGAGGCCGTTCGCAAAAGGCTTCCGGAACCGGAGAGCGCTACGAAAAAGCCGAACGTGGCCAGCAGGAACGGCATGTCCGTCATCACGCGGCGTGCGTTGAAGTAGAACTCGCTGGACGAAAGCAGGAACAGCGCAGCGGCCGCGCCGGCCGCAATGGAAGGACCGGAAGCGGAAGAACTGCCGGAAGCAGAAGACCTACCGGAACCAGACAAGCTACCGGAACCAGACGAACGGCCGGAGGCAGAAGAACCGCTGGAGGCGAAGTAGACAAGTACCAGGAGCAGCAGGGCGCAGAGTGCATCGGGAAGCCGCGCCGCAAAATCGGTGGTGCCGAAGACGATGTACGAGACGTCCAGCATCCAGAAGAACAGCGGAGGTTTTTCGAAGATCTCCGCGCCGTAGAAGGTGGTGTGGAGGAGGGAGGGGAACCCTGCGCCGAGCGCCGAGGCATCAGCGCCCCCGGAGGCTGGAAAGGCAGCGGAGAGCTGTTCCTTGGCGATGGTGGCGTAGATCGGATCGTCGGAGTTGGGGAGAGAGCCGCCGGAGAGGTTGTACAGCAGGGCGATGGCGCACAGTGTGGAGACCAGGCAAGCTGGAGCTAGTCTGGACAACATGCCACCAGTACGTTCAAGTTGCCGGCCGCCCTTCATGCATGTCGGCCGTAAGGAGGAGGTGGCGTGCGGCGTATGCCTCGTCGGGCCTGGAGATGTGCGTCATCGTGGGGGCGTTGTGCAGGGACTCAGGGTCTGTCTCGGCAACGTGCACGATTTCCGTGACCGCTTCCACGAAGCGGTCCAGCTCTTCCACGGCCTCGGTCTCGGTGGGTTCGATCATGATTGCGCCATGGACGTTGATCGGGAACGAGATGGTCGGGGGATGGAAGCCGCGATCGATGAGCCCCTTGGCCAGGTCCACGTTGCTTACGCCGTGCTTTTTCAGCCCCTGGTCGGTAGCGACGCATTCGTGCATGCAGGTGCGGTCGAACGGCACATCGAGCACGGAACGGATCTTCGACCGCAAGTAGTTCGCGTTCAGCACCGCGGCCAGCGAAGCCTCCTTCAGCCCCTCTGCTCCAAGCTGCCTGATGTAAGTATAGGCCCGCACCATGATGAGGAAGTTGCCCATGAAGGCACGAACGCGACCGATCGAATCCTTGGACTCCCACAGCAGCTTGAACTTGTCCCCTTCCTTGACGATTCTCGGTATCGGCAGGAACGGAAGGAGCGACTCGGCCACACCCACCGGTCCGGAGCCGGGCCCGCCGCCGCCGTGCGGGGTCGAGAACGTCTTGTGCAGGTTGAGCTGGATGACGTCGAACCCCATGTCGCCGGGCCGAGCAACGCCCATGAGCGCGTTCAGGTTCGCACCGTCCGCGTACATGTACCCGCCCTTTCCGTGCACGATGCGGGAGATGCGCACGATATCTTCCTCGAACAGCCCCAACGTGTTCGGGTTCGTCACCATGAGCGCGGCCACGTTCTCGTCCATCATCCTGGCCACATCGTCTGCCGTAAGCACGCCGCGGCTTCCGGACTTCACCTCGACCGACTCGAAGCCGTTGAGCGTGCAGCTTGCCGGGTTGGTACCGTGTGCGGTATCGGGCACGAGCACCTTGGTGCGCTTCTCTCCACGCTTTTCCAGTGCGGCCCTGATCACCCTCATGCCGGTGAACTCGCCGTGTGCGCCCGCGGCAGGCTGGAGGGTTACGCCGGCCATTCCGGTGATCTCGGCCAGGTAAAGCTCGAGGTCGTGCATCATCTCCAGCGCACCCTGGACGAATTGCTCCGGGAAATACGGATGCACTCCGGTGAACCCGGGAAGCGCTGCTGCGACGTCGTTTATCTTGGGGTTGTACTTCATCGTGCACGAGCCCAGCGGGTACATGCCGGTGTCCACGCCGTAGTTGAACTGGGACAGGCGCACGAAGTGACGGACCACGTCGGGCTCCGACACATCGGGCAGTGCATTCAAGTCTCCTCTGAGGAGATCGGACGGGATCGGCGACGGCATGGTGGAGAAGTCTTCGCAGGGAATAGAGGCAGCGCTGCGTCCCTTGCGGCTCTTCTCGAAGATGAGAGGCTCTGCGATCTTGATGCCGAGCACCGGCTTGGGTTGTTTCATGCGGACCTCAGTAGTTGAACGCTACCCGTTCGATTTGCGCACCCACCAGGCGCAGGCGCTCGTCGATCTGCTGGTAGCCGCGGTCGATCTGACGGATGTTGTAGATGTGGCTTTCGCCTTTGGCGCAAAGGCTGGCCACGAGCAGGGCCATGCCGGCCCGGATGTCGGGGCTTTCGACCCTGGTACCGTAGAGCGGGGAGGGTCCGACGACGACGACCCGATGCGGGTCGCACAGGATGATGCGGGCCCCCATCGCGATCAGGTTGTCTACGAAGAACATCCTGCCGTCGAACATCTTTTCGAAGAAGAGCACTGTGCCCGCTGCCTGCGTCGCCACGACTATGGCGATGCTCATCAGGTCCGTGGGGAACTGGGGCCACGGAGCGTCGTCGATCTTGGGCGTAGCGCCGTGGAGCTCGTGCTGGATCTTGAGCTCCTGCTTGCCGGGCACGAAGAGCACGTCGTCTCCTTCGAAGAAGGCTTCCACGCCCAGCTTGCGGAACGTCAGCAGGATGTTGCGCAGGTGCGCCGGCTGCACTCCGAGGATTCGAAGCTCCCCCCCGGTAGCTGCTGCAATGCCCACGAAGCTGCCCACTTCGAGGTAATCGGGGCCCAGCGTGTGGTCGGTCCCTTTGAGCGACTTGACGCCGCGGATCTTGAGCCGGTTGGTGCCGATGCCTTCCATGTCCGCGCCCATGGAGACAAGCATGTGTGCGAGGCCCTGCACGTGTGGCTCGCACGCTGCGTTGTCCATGATCGTCTCGCCGTCTGCCATCGCCGCGGCCATGAGCACGTTCTCGGTGCCGGTGACGCTTGCCTCGTCGAGGAAGATGTCAGCGGCCTTCAGGCCGTTGCAGCGCAGGAAGTAGGAGCGCCCTACGGTGAGCTCTGCCCCCAGCGCCCTCATGCCGAGGAAGTGCGTGTCCACCCTCCGGCGCCCAAGCACGTCGCCGCCCGGGGGAGGCAGCTCGACCCGGCCCAGCCTCGCCAGCAGTGGTCCCACGAACAGGATCGAAGCGCGTACCCGCTTGCACAGCTCCTCGTCGAGCCTCCACTTGTCGACGCTCTTGGCATGGATCCGGTAGGCGTTCTGGTCGACGCGCTCGACCGTGCCGCCCATGGAGCGCACGACTTCCAGCATGACCAGGACGTCCTCGATTTCCGGCAAGTTGCGCAGTGTGACCGGCTCGTCCGTGAGCAGGGCAGCGGCGATTGCGGGCAGCGCTTCGTTCTTGCTGCCCATTGGTGTGATGGTTCCGGAGACGGGGGTGCCGCCCCTGATCACCAGCTTTTCAGGTGCTGTTGCCTTGTCCGACATGGCGGATGCGCCCCTCCTCTACTTCAAACACGCACACGCTCCCCTCTACTACCACATCCGGCTTGGAAGTAGTAGAGATAAGAGTCTGCACCCGCCAGCCGTCGATGGCGTGCAGAAGGAGCCGTTGTCTTTCCGGGTCCAGCTCGCTCATGACATCATCCAGCAGCAGCACGGGGTTCACGCGGAACTTGTTTCGCCAGAGTGCAAGTTGCGCCAGCTTCAGGCTGACCGCGACCTGGCGTTGCTCGCCCTGGGAACCGAAGAACCGGGCCGGCTTCCCGTTCAGATCGAGATCCAGGTCGTCGGTGTGGGGTCCAACCGAAGTCCGGCCAAGCGATACGTCAGCGCCGCGGGCCGAGACGAGACGAGATTCCAGAAGATCCGGGGTAATGCGAGATGCCGGCGGCATGGCATCCCGGGCGGCTCCTCCTGCGGGGGGAAGCGCCTGGATGTCTTCCGGAGAGACTGGTTTCTCCGGCAATTGACCGGCCCAAGCGCACGCGTAGCGCACGTCCAGGCCGAGGCGTCCGCCCGTGTGCTCGCGCACCGCTGTCGTCGCGGCAGGCGCAAGCTCGCCTACGTAACGCGTACGCTGGGAGAAAAGGAGTGCTCCCGACTTGGCAAGCTCTGCCTCGTACGCTTCCATCAGGCCGCCCGGGGGCGGGCGGCGGGCAGCGATATCGCGCAGGAGCTGGTTCCGTTCGCGCAGCAGCTTGTTGTATGTCTTGAGCGTAGTTGCGTAAGGCGGGTAGTGTGCGCTGATGGCTCGGTCGAGGAACTCCCTGCGTGCTGCGGGAGCGCCTTTAACGATGTCCAGGTCCTCGGGGCCGAAGAAGATCACCCGTAGCCAATCCATTGCTTCGGCCGCGTCGCAGTCGGTGCGTCCCCCGATCGACAGCTTGCGCTCCGAGGGAGTGATGGTGACCGAAACGGGTGTGTCCGCTTCGTCTCGGCACACGACCAGGTCAACCAAGGCCGAAGGCTCACCGAACTTGATCAGGTCCACCAGTTTGCCCGCTCTGAAGCTTCGTCCGTGGGCACCAACGAAGATCGACTCCAGGACGTTACTCTTGCCCTGGCCGTTGCGGCCCGTGAAGAAGTTGATGCCCGGACAGAATTCGACCGTGCCGTCCAGGTTCCTGAAGCGATGGAATGTGGCCTGGCGAAGCAGCAAGGGGTCCCGGCTATGCTTCCTCGATCGGCATGAGCACGTAGATGGCTTTCTCTTCCGGGTCGAGAGGCACAACCTCGCAAGGCGTGCCGGGCTCGTTCATCTTGATCCTGAGCTGCTCGGACTGGATTGCGGAAGCGCTCTCCAGGAGATAACGATGGTTGAACCCGACCGAGAACTGGTCGCCGCTGTACTCTGCGAAGATTGTGGTTTCGCCGGTCCCGGACTGCGGGTTGGTGGAAGAGACGTGCAGGGTCTCGGGCCGCACTTCCAGCCTCACCACCGAAACAGCGGGGTCGGCCAGGGGAAGCACGCGCTTCATCGCTGCAACCAGCTCCGCACCGCTGACCGTAAGCTCCCTGGCAAAGCCCTCGGGAATGACGGACCTGTAGTCCGGGTACTCTTCGTCTATCTCCCGCACATACAGTGCAGCGGTCCCGGCCTTGAACAGCACTTCGCCGCTTCCGAAGCCGAGAAACACCTCGCCCGACTCGCCTTCCACGATCTTCTTGACTTCGGTAACTCCCTTGCGGTGCACGATCACTGACTTGGCAGCAAAGGGCAGCTCCACACCTTCCAGCGTGTATTCGACCTTGGCGAGGCGATGGCCGTCGGTAGCCACGCAGCCCATCTGCACGGTCGCACCGTCCTTGCGGATGTCGATGTACACGCCGTTCAGGTTCATGCGTGCCTCTTCCTGCGACATGCAGAAAGCGGTCTTGGAGAGCATGGCCCTCAGCGTTGCGGCCGGGATGGAGAAGCCGGGCTCGGTCAGCGTCTTCTCGATTCTGGGGAAGTCGTCGGGCTCGAAGCCGGACAGGTTGTACTTGCTGTTGCCTGCCACCATCACGATGCGCTCGCCGCCTTCTTTCTCGATCTGGATGTCCACGGGCGGAAGCACCCGCAGGATGTCGTAAAGGGTCTTGCCGCTGATGACTGCTTTTCCTTCACGCTCCACCTGGGCCGGACAGGAGTCCAGGAGCACCACGTCGTAGTCCGTGCATGTAAGCTTCACCGTATCCGAGCCCGACGTTTCCAGCAGCAGGTGCGAAAGCACCGCCACGGTTGTCTTCTTCTCCACGATGCCCTGGGCCCGTGAGAGCATCTTTGCAAACTGGTCACGCTGCACTGTGAACTTCATTTCTCCACCTCGCACAGTCCGCGACTATCATCCATAAAAAAAGGTTTAATGGAAGAAGAATATTAATTGGTCGAGTGGGAAAGTTGAAAGCCGGGGCGAGTGCCGATGGCGACGGCGACAGGCATCCACAGACGCCGGGTGGAAAGGGTGTGGGAAAGGTGTGGGAAGGTGAGCTGGGGGAGTTTTCAACAGGGGAAGCAACAGGTAATCCACGGCAGTGCAGAAGGCTCTACGCTGCGCTTGAGTGCGGGAGGGCCGATGTTTCCACGCGGTTCCTGCCGGCGGCTTTGGCCGCGTAGAGTGCGGAGTCGGAAGCCTGGATGATGGGCTCGGCAAGGGGCTGCATGCCGGGAAGCCAGAGAGCGATGCCAAGGCTTGCTGTGATGGTGATGGACTTGTCCGAAAGCTGGACGGGCTCAGCGGACACGACGCGCCTGATGCGCTCGGCCTGGCTTCTCGCGCCCGCCTCGTCACAGCCGGGAAGGACGATCATGAACTCCTCACCGCCGTACCTGCCCAGCGAGTCGTAGTCCCGCATGCTGGAGCGGATCCGCCGGGCCATTTCCTTGAGCACCACGTCCCCGGCTGGGTGACCGTGCGTATCATTTACCCGCTTGAAAAAATCGAGGTCGAGCATGGCGACTGCGACCGGACGTTTCTCGCGTGATGCCCGTGAGATCTCCCGGTCCAATGCATCGAGCACCGAGTTGCGGTTCCAGATACCGGTCAGGGAGTCGTGCATGGCCTGGTGCTGGAGCTGGTCGCGCACCTCGGTGAGCTGCCTTTGCAGCTCCACGATCCGTACGCCGGTGCGGAGCCGCACTTGCAACTCCTGGAAATCGACCGGCTTGGAGAGGTAGTCGTCTGCGCCGGCTTCGAGCCCTTGGATCAGATCATCCTTAAGATCCTTTACGGTGAGCATGATGATGTAGCGGTAGGGCTCGGGCACGAGCTTACGGACACGACGGCAGACTTCGGGTCCGTCGATACCGGGCATCATCCAGTCGAGCAGGGCCACCCTCGGGCAATTGTCCTGCTGCAGGATATAGAGCGCCTGAGTACCATCCCGAGCGATGACGGGCTCGTATCCCCAGCGCTCCAGCCTCGATTCGAGTATGCGGGCGGACGCCCGGTCGTCTTCAGCGATCAGTATTCGCATGAACCTCCGCTGCGAGCGCAGCTCTGAGCGCATCTGCCAGCACGTGCATGGCCAGTTCCACCGCGACGAATAGCTGCCGCGACGTATCGAAGTCGCCGGCCTTGGCGGCCTGTTCCATGGAGACTATGGCTTCCCTGGCCGCGGCACGGTCGAAGTTCGATACGGCGCCTTTCAGGGAGTGCACCGACCGGGCCAGCGGCTCCTGCTCTCCGGCGTCGAGGGTATTGCGGATTGAGTCGACCATTCCCGGGAGGTCTTCGAGGAAGAGTTGGATGATGTCCGAGAGGAGCTGCTCGTCGCCTCCATAGCGACGAAGGAGCTCTACGCGGAGCAGTTCAGTTTCGCTGTTCGGCACCGAAAACCTCCAGGCACGCAAAGCGGGGCTCTGGGCGTGCGGCAAGAGCATGACTGAACACTGCGCGGGTTGGGCGCCCGCGCTGCCGGGGCTACTATCTCACCTTTTCAGGCGTTGTTCCACTTCTTCGACGATTCGTACCAGGGACTGGTCGACCCGAAGTGCGCTTTCGACCTTGCGTATGCCTGCGATGACACTGCTGTGATCGCGGCCTCCGAAGCGGGCGCCGATGTCCGGGTAGGACATTACCGTCAGGCGACGCATGAGGTACATGGCGACGTGGCGAGGCAGGGAGATCTCCTTTCGGCGAGACGGAGTGGTGAGTTGCTCGGGGACGACTCCGAACTTGCCTGCGACCACCTTCTGTATTGCCTCCGGGGTTACTCGTCTGGCCTGCGTGCGGAGGCAGGATTTGAGGCTGTCGCGTGCGAGCTTCAGCGTGATGGATGAGCTTTGCGTCTGGGACTCGAGACGGAGGCGGTTCAAGCAGCTCTCCAGCTCCCTGACGTTGTCGCAGACTTCCGTGGCGACGAATTCCGCGACGTCTGGCGGCAAGGCGAACCCTGCGACCTCAGCCTTGTGCGTCAAGATGGCCGCACGGGTCTTTGCATCCGGTGGCCTGATGTCCGCGAGGAGGCCGCCCAGGAAGCGGGAGACCAGGCGGTCTTCGATGTCAGGGATTTCGTGGGGCGGCCTGTCTCCGGACACTACGATCTGCTTGTGCGCCGCGTAAAGGGCGTTGAACGAATGGAAGAACTCCTCCTGAGTTTTTTCCTTGCCCGAAAGGAACTGGATGTCGTCGACCAGGAGCAGGTCGCAGGAGTCGCGGTACTTCACGCGGAAGTGCTCCATCCGCTTTTGACGCAATGCGGCAGTGAGGTCGTTGAGGTAGTCCGCAACGGTGATGTAGAGGACACGGAGCTTGGGATTGCGCTCCTGTGCGGCTTGGCCGATGGAGTAGAGCAGGTGCGTCTTCCCAAGCCCGGTGCTTCCGAAGAGGAAGAGCGGGTTGTAAGCCCTTCCCGGGCGTTCCGCCACGGCCTGAGCCGCGGCATAGGCCATGTGGTTGCATGGTCCTACGACGAACCCTTCGAACCTGTAGTCCGACTGGAACGCTGCGACCCCTCTGCGCTCGCCGGTCACCGGCTGCTCGAAGAGCTCCGGGTTCTGGACGCGGTAGTCGAGCTGCACCGGCTTTCCGAGTACCTTCTCCAAGGCTTCCTCTACGAAGCGCTGGTAGTGGTCGGAGAACCACGCCTGGAACTCGCAGTCGCGGACCAGGAGTGTTACCGTGCCGTCCGAGAAGCCTGCGGGCTGCACAGGCTTCACCCAGTTTCTATACTCAACGGAGCGTACCTGCCGGCGAACCAGCTTCAGTGCCTCCAGCCACCAGTCTTCCATATATATCCCACCGCCTTGCCTTGCGTGACGCTGCCAATAAACGCGCAAGCCCGAGAGCGCGTCGAAGCATCGGCCTTTGATGCAGCGACGAATCGCCACGAACAGGCGCTGATGGGACCCATCTTTTCCCGGTGTGGGCGTGGGTGTCAAGAGGTGTTTTCGGGTCCCGTTCCAGACGGTGCGGGAGGGCAACCTGCGAGGGGTGCGTCGGCCCCAAGGATCTCAGCCGGATCGGAGCCGGTTGCTTCCGTGAAGCTGCAACTGATCGTGTGTAACTTTTGTGGTGCGGACGAAGCAGAGGCAATGTTGATGCGGGGCAGCGGGGTGTAGGATGGCAAACGGCTCGAATGCTGATGGCGATCGGAGGATGCAGAGATGTCGAAAGACGCGTCGGCGGAAACGACTCGTGGCGTGCGAGATCGTGGGGGGGGCGTTGCGAGGTCAGCCCACCATGAGGTCTGCGAAGACCGGAAGATTCATGTCTCCCACTTCGATGCCGACTTTTTTCAGAGCGTCCGTGAAATCGGCCTTTCCGATCTTAAGGATCTTGAACCAGGCTTCGGCCTTCTTGATGTTGCTGGCGAAGATATAGCCCATGATCATGGCGGTGGTAGCGGCCTTGAGGCCGAAGAGCTGGAATGCGATCAGGGTGTCGATACCGCCCATGTTGACGGTGAACATAGTAGCCTCGGGGTCGTCGCTGTGGCCGACGCCGGCGGTAATCACGGCGTTTTCGAACTTGACCCAGTACTTTTCGCCCTTCACGCGCACGCCGTCCACTTCCTTCATGTCGAGGTTGTAGACGTACTTGCCCTGGGCGCCAGGAGCGACCAGGTTGGGGAGAGCGGCAAGCAGGTTGTCCATCGTCAGGTCTTTCAGGTCCACGGCCATCGATCCACCTCGTTGGTTGTCAGTTTCACCACCACAGACTCCGGCTAGACTAGAGATTATTTCGCAGTGCGTCAAGACATTG
>Ga0172371_10004681_pt1 | contig 20581 bp, 15 predicted proteins | sample Lak12m_FD_114543 | JGI IMG/M metagenome (GOLD analysis project Ga0172371, IMG submission 114543) | Freshwater microbial communities from Kabuno Bay, South-Kivu, Congo - kab_022012_12m | ecosystem: Environmental > Aquatic > Freshwater > Lake | place: Democratic Republic of the Congo: South-Kivu... | reverse complement strand
TTATCCAGCGGTCTGGTTTCTCCCATGCACCTCAATATACTTAATCCTGCCAGCCTGAGCGCAGTGGATACCATCAGCTTTCTGTTTGAAGCCTCCACTTTCGAGCGGCTCTCCAATCTCAGTACAACCAATCTGAACAGAACAGTCAACAATCTGGGATTCAGCTATTTATCACTTGCCTTTCCGGTAACCAAGTGGTGGAAGGCAGGGGCCGGCATCCTCCCGTTCAGCAATGTGGGATATTCAATCGCCTCCACTGAAACCAACCCTCAGATGGGCACGGTGACCTCAAGGTTTCAGGGATCCGGCGGAGTGAGTCAGTTTTTCCTCTCCAGCTCGGTTTCCCCCATAAAATATGTTTCATTCGGAGCCACATTTTCCTATCTGTTTGGCCCGATCAGCCACTCCCGAAGCCTCGAAATTCCTAAAGACAGTCTATACTTCAGCACCTTTTCGACTGAGACTGCCATCATCGGGGACATCGCCATGACTTACGGTGCTCAGGTTTATTTACCGGTTTCAAAGGATTGTTTCGTCAATCTGGGCGGAACATTTCAGGCATCAGCCAACCTGAATGCCGAATCGAGGACCCTGATACTGTCAACAGGCGACACTTTTACCGACACTCTACTGTACGCAGAGAATCCGGACAACTCCGTTATCCTTCCCATGGGATGGGCAAGCGGTTTCACCTTCGGCAAAAAGAACAAATTCACCGCAGGCTTCGATTATCGTACTCAGGACTGGTCAAAAGCCGTATTTCTTGGTAAAAGGGATTCCCTTGCCAACAGCCGGGATTTTATTGTCGGATTTGAATATATTCCCAACTATCTGTCACTGACCAAATACAGCGACAGGGTTCACTACCGGGCTGGTTTCAGGTATTCCGACACCTACCTCCAGCTCAACGGAACCCGGGTCAATGAGTTTGGCATCAGTTTTGGAGCTGGTTTTCCGATCATGGACAGGATGAGAAGAGGAACCCAGTCCTCACTCAATTTAATCCTGGAACTGGGTAAGCGGGGAACCGTTAAGAATGACCTGATTCGGGAAATGTTCGGGACTTTTACGATCCAGCTGACATTGCACGACAAATGGTTCATCAAGTACAAGATTGACTAACTCGAAAACATAGACTGATCATGAAAACGAGATTTTTAATTCTGGCATTGGGACTTATGGGATTCTCTTCAGGCCTGATGGCCCAGAGGGACACTGGGAGCGACGCCAATGCCTGTCTTAAGTATCAGACCCTGTACGGGGAGTTTTACAAGCAGGGAAGCTATGCCGATGCCATGCCCTGGTGGCGGAAAGCAATCGAGGTTTGCCCGAAATTTTCAAAGAACCTTTACATCCACGGTGAAAAAATGTTCCGGGAAAAAATCGAAAAGGAAACTGATCCAAAGAAAAAGGAAGTCCTGATCGACTCTCTGATGTGGGTTTTTGACAAGAGGATCGAATATTTCAGCAATGATCCCAAAACCCCGAAAGGATACGTTCTCGGCGTAAAAGGGGTGGCTATGCAGTGGTACAGAAAAGAGGATTACAAAGCATCCTATGAGGTATTGAAGGAATCCATCAAACTGATAGGCTCACAATCGGGTGCCGCAGTGGTTCTTACCTACATGCAGGCTTCAAGGCAGCTCTTCATCGATGGAGCCATCGGCGAGGAACAGGTTCTGGATGATTATGAAACCACCATGGAGATCTGCGATGCCAACCTGAAACTCACGCCGGACGATCAGGATTTCATCAAGGCAAAAGCTGGGATTGAGCAATTCTTCACCTCCTCGGGTGCTGCCAGCTGCGAATCCCTTTCGAAATTGTATACCGGAAAATTCGAAGCGCTCAAAGGAGATGTGGAATGGCTTAACAAGGTCACCAAACAATTAAAGAAAGCCGGTTGCACCGATGCAAAAATCTTTGCTGAAGCCTCGGAAGCCCTGTTTAAAATTCAGCCCACTGCCGAAGCTGCCCATAATATCGCCATCATGTTCTGGAAACGGGAAGATTTCGGCAAGGCCAAAGAATACCTGGAACAGGCTATCACTCTGGGACAGCAATCGGAAGAACTGGCCGACATGTATTATGAACTGGCCTATATTAAATATTCACAGGACAAGGATTACCGTGAAGCTAAAAGTCTCCTGACGAAAGCAATGGACGCCCGGCCAAACTGGGGCAAACCCTACCTTCTGCTGGGCCAGGTGTACATTGCAGCACGGGAACAGATGTTCTCCGATCCCTGGGATCGCGCCACCGTGTTCTGGATTGCAGTGGACAAGTTCATCAAGGCTAAAACCGTTGATCCTGAAGCAACCAACGAAGCCAATGATCTGATTAACGGCTATTCACAGTATTTCCCGAACAATGAGGAAGTTTTCTTCCGGACGCTGCGTGACGGCGACAGCTACACTGTCGGCGGTTGGATCAATGAGACCACCAAGGTGAGGTCGAAGAAATTATAAGGCTTATGCCCTTCAATAAAACATTCAAGGTCATTCCTGTCCTGGCAGGAATGACCTTCTTGTTTTCCTGCGGAAATGAGATTGACAGAATTTCAAAAATCTCAAATCCCGATACCATTCCTGCCATCCATGGCACCGGAATCGAAATTATTTATTCCGATTCCGCCATCGTCCGGATAACAATTAAAGCCCCGGAACTCAAGGATTTTCAGCAGGCCGACACTCTCGAACCCAAATCCGAATTTCCCCAGGGCCTGACTGCCACCTTTTATAACCAGAACGGGGGAATCGAATCTGTTCTGAATGCCGGATACGCCATTTACCATATCAAAAGGCAACTCTTCGAGGCCAGCAAAAACGTGGTTATCAACAATTATACGGAAAATCAGGAGCTGAAATCCGAGCTGCTTTGGTGGGATGAGAAAAATGAAAAGATTTGGTCCGACCAGCCGGTTTCCATTAAAACCGACGATGGCACCACCTACGGGAAATATGGCTTTGAGGCCGATCAGTCCTTCAGAAAATACCGGATCCGCGGCACCAGCGGTCAAATGAAAGTTAAGGAATGATCACAGTGATCCTTTTGATGATAGTATTGATGGCCTTCTTCTCAGGCATGGAGATCGCGTTCGTTTCATCAAACAAACTGAGGATTGAGCTGGAACGAAAACAGGGATCTGTCATTGGTCAACTGGTCGGATGGCTGGCCCAGCGTCTCGAGAGTGTCATTGCTACCACCCTGATCGGAATGAACATTTGCCTGGTGATTTTTTCCTATCTCACCGCGGAGCAGCTGGAACCTGTGATTGAAAAGTATATTCAAAAGGAAGTCTGGGTGCTTCTGATCCAAACTCTGATTGCCACGCTGATCGTACTCTTCGCGGCAGAATTTCTGCCAAAAACCATCTTCAGGGCCAAAGCCAACAGCCTCCTCCGCGCATTCGGAGTGCCGTTCATGATCCTCTACCTGCTTTTGTACCCGATCACCTGGTTTACGGTCACTTTATCCGACTTCCTGCTTCGCCGGATTCTGCGCTCATCCGGATCCACCCAATTACGGCAAAGAGTGTTCAGCAAAGTGGACCTGAACAACCTGCTCCAGGAAAATTTTGCCGATTCAGGACATGATGAGTCGCCCGAGCAGGAAATCAAACTTTTTCAGAATGCACTCGATTTCTCAAAGGTCAGGCTCCGCGACTGCATGATCCCGCGCACCGAGATCGAAGCCGTCGCAGCGGAAACCACACCGGAGAAACTCAGGCACCGGTTCATCGAGACCGGCTATTCCCGAATTCCTGTTTTTGAAGAAGACATAGACCATATCATCGGATACATCCATCACAGCGACCTGTTCAGGAATCCCGAAGACATCAAATCAATTGTCCGCAAAATCCCGCTCGTTCCTGAATCAATGCAGGCCAACAAACTCCTGTCAAGGATGCTCCACCAGAGACTGAACATTGCCGTTGTAATCGATGAATTCGGCGGTACCGCCGGAATGGTGACCACCGAAGATATCCTGGAGGAGATCTTCGGTGAGATCGAAGATGAGCATGATATCCAGGAAGAAATTGAAAAACAGACAGGTGAAGGCCAATACCTGTTTACCGCGCGAATTGAAATCGATTATCTCAACGAAAAATACAATCTCGGCCTGCCTGTTTCAGAGGATTATGAAACCCTGGCCGGCCTGATCCTTTATTACCACCCATCATTCCCCAGGATCAACGAAACCATACTGATCGGTCCCTATACATTCAAAATAATCAAGAGCAGCCGGAAGAAGATTGATCTGGTATCGCTAATAGTCTCCGCAGATCAGTGAGAATGGTATTTTTTTCAATCCTTTTACTATCTTCGTAGCCTGAATTTTTTAAGGTATATACATGGCAACATTACAGAAACTTAGGAATCGCGCAGGCGTCCTGCTGGCGGCTATTATCGGCCTCTCCCTGGTGGCCTTTATTCTGGGCGATTTCCTGAACTCAGGATCCGGGTTTATACAAAGGAATAAGATGGAAATTGCCCAGATCAATGGAAAATCTATCAGCTATACTGATTTTCAGAGCAGGGTGGAGCAAAGCGTAGAAAACTACAAAACCAGTTCCGGCAACAACAATGTTGACGAAGGAACCTATGCCTCTATCCGGAATCAGGTCTGGAACAGCTACATGAATGATTTTGTATTCGCCGATGAATATGATGTGCTCGGGATCGACTGCCCTCCGCAGGAACTCTTCGATATGGTCCAGGGTAAGAACATTCATCCCCAGATCCAGCAGGCTCCGGTATTTCAGAATCAGCAGACCGGCGGATTCGACCGCAACCTTGTCATCCAGTTCCTGAAGAACCTTGATAAGGACCCTACAGGTCAGCAAAAGCAAGCCTGGATCCGCTTCGAAAACGAATTGATGAAGGACCGGATTTATACCAAGTACAATACCCTGATCGCCAAAGGGATGTATGTGACCCGCAAAATGGTTGATACCGAATTGGCTGAGACGGAAAGAAAATATTCATTCAATTACGTTGCCCTGAGGTATGCCATGACGCCTGACTCAACCATTAAGATCACCGATGCTGAGGTTGAAAAGTATTATGAGCAGAATAAGGACAAGTTTAAGCAGGAAGCATCGCGCGACCTGGCCTATGTTACTTTTGACATTCTCCCGTCGCAGGCCGACAAGGATGAAGTCCTGAACTGGATCAACCAGCAGAAACCTGAATTCGAAAGAATCGAGAATACTGCCCAGTTTATCGCTGCCAATGGTGAAAGCAAATTTAACGAACAATATCTGGGAACCATTGACATTCCGGATACGATCCGTACCTGGGCCATGCTTTCTCAGGTCGGAGCCGTTTACGGTCCCTACCAGGAAGGTAACACCTGGAAGCTTGCCAAGATCACCGACATCAAGGATCTGCCCGATTCCGTGAAGGCAAGCCATATATTGATTCGCCCGGTGAATGGAACCGACTTTACGGCTGCACAGAAAACAGCCGACAGCATCAAGCAGGCGATTGAATCAGGCCAGGACTTTTCCATTCTGGCAGCCCTCTACGGCTCAGATGCTACCAAAGACAAAGGGGGAGACCTTGACTGGTTCACCCAGGCCGACATGATACCGGAATTTGCAACTCCCTGCTTCATGGGAAAAAAAGGCGACCTTTTTACCGTTAAAACGTCTTACGGCGTTCATGTGGTAAAAATCACTGATCAGGGAGCTAAATCAAAGAAAATTCAGATCGGTATCCTCGATCGCACCGTAACACCGAGCGATGCCACCTATCAGATTGTATACAACCAGGCCTCCAAATTTGCCTCCACCTATGACAATGGAGACAAGTTTGATGAAGGTATCAATAAAGAGAACCTGAATAAACGAATTGCTCCCAACCTTCATGCAGGTGATGCAGCCATCACCGGTCTTGACAATCCACGTGAGATGATCCGGTGGGCTTTCCAGGAAGCCGACAAAGGTGACCTTTCACCTCTGTATGAGTTCGGCAACAGGTTCGTGATCGCAAAAGTAACCGAGGTAAGGGAAGAAGGCACCTCAACTCTGGCACAGGTAAGAGCTCAGGTAGAAAACAGTGTCCGCAACGACAAAAAGGCTGAGTATCTCATTTCTGAAGCCGGCAAGATCCTCCAGAGCAGCAATTCACTGGATGCCGTTGCCACAAGGTTTAATTCAAATGTAAGTCAGGCAAACAATGCATATTTCACCTCCTTTACCATCACCGGTATCGGAATGGAACCGCAACTGACGGCCGCCATGACCACCCTTCCGCTGAACCAGATCAGCAAGCCGGTCAAGGGAATCAACGGAGTGTATGTGATTCAGGTAACCAACATTACCGAACCGCCTATGGATGCCGACCGCCTGGCCAGCCGCACCCGCCTTGAACAGGGCTTTAGCTCACGCGCCGGATATGAAGTTTTCACGGCACTGGAAAAAAGCACCAAGATTGTTGACAAGCGGGATAAATTCTATTAGTCTCTCACCCTACTTACAAATACAAAAAGGTCCTGGTAATGTTGCCAGGGCCTTTTTTTATAAAAGCATCATCTTTTCCCAACCGAGATTTTCGGGTTCAAGCAGGGAGAGGATTGCCAGTCCGGTTCCGGCTATCCCTTCGAGAAAACTGTAATTCGGAACGTACCGGTTCCCGGTTGTGAGGAAAAGGTATCCGGCGGATCCCCCGTCATAGGTGCCGTGATCCAAAGTGGCCCGCATCCAGTGTTCCGATGCATCCACGAGTTCATCATGGCCCGTTACAAGACCCATTTTATAGAAAATAAGAGCCAGTCCGGCTGTTCCGTGACAAAGGCATGCATCATGGACCCGGTTGATTTTTGCCGTCTTTCTGGAGGCTGCCGCCCGCAGTATTCTCACCCCTTCTGATTTCCACTCCTCATTCCCACAGTTCATGCCAATCTGCCACACGGCCGCCCCCACACCGGGATCCCCGTAACACCAGGCCAATCGCCCGGGCTGATCCGGCTTTCCGTTAATGATCCTGTGAGGGAAAACAGAACCATTGGAGCTCTTATCAAGCTTGCATGAAAGCAGATAATTCATCCCCTTCTCCACCAGAGCACTGCATTTTCCTTGATTCCCGGCACTCAGCATCAGCAGGATCGACGGCATTCCGTGCGCCAATCCCAGATTGACCTCCGTCACACCAGTTTTCGGATTCCTCGATTCCCAAAAAACAGTATCCCCCTCCTCATGCGCAATATTTATCAGGTACTGCTCCATCCCCGCCTCCTCCTTCCTCCCTTCTCCTTCCCCCTTCTCTTTCTTCTCTCGCCTCTCTCCTTTCGCCTTCGGAAAAGCCCCCATCCCCCCATGAAACAGGTCATAATCTCCAGCCCTGAATCTGTCGCGCGTAAAATCTTCAAGCAAGGGCAGAGCTGTTTTCAGCGCCCCTCCCTCGCTTTTACTGATCATGTTCATGGTTGCGAGATAGTGCAGTACTTCTCTGATACCCGCCAGACCAGTCGCATAGGATGGCCATCTGAATCCCTCCTCTATCATCGACATGATCTTCCTGAAGGTCAGGAATCCCAGATTCTCAAAGCGGTCTGAAGAGTAGGTACGGCCAAAATGATAGAGAAAAAGGGCCTGACCGGCCAATCCTGTAAAAAGTCCCGGATCGTGCTCCTTATCCACTCGCATCGCAACTGCCTCAGCAATAGAATACAATCGCTCCTCTGCGATTTTTTTGATAAGATTTCGCTCAAAGAGGGGTAACCTTTCCACTCAATTCCGGATTAATAGATGTACTTACTAAAGTACAGTTCTTTTACAGTTGAATAATGCAAATCTGTTAATTCCTGTTTAGTAACCCCAAATTACTAAAGTCCATTTAACCGGGGGCCCGTCTATTCCTTTCCTGCGTAATTCCGACATCCAAACTGGGGCCCCCGGGGAAATGGAAACAAATTCCCACTTTTTACGTAACTTTTTTTCTTTGAACGCAAGATGATATGCGTTGCATTATCCGCCTCTTCATTCTGTTTGTCTCTTTCCCATTGACCCTCCCTTTCGGTGCCTTTGGTCAGGAAATGGTCAAATCCCGGTTTATCAGTGCAAAGAATGAATATTACAGGGGTTACTTTAAAGAATCTGCCGGAATCTATGCATCATTTCTGACTGTACCCGACAGCATACTGATCCGGCAATTAAGCAGAAATGAACTGATCACCTGCTTTTCGCAGATCGGGGAAATAAACTGGTCTGAAAGGAAATTCACAGAATCTGTCTTCTTTTATTCCAGGGCTTTATCGCTTTGCAGTGAAAAAGATCCTTTGCAGGAAATCCCATTTTTCCTGTTTAAAATCGGCCGTTCCCTGTATTCACTGTCTGATTTCACTGGCGCCAGCCTGGCCTATGCCGCGGCTCTGGATTATTACTCGCGGAAAAATCCACCGGCTAATAGCGTTGAAATCGCAACCGTGCTCAACAATCTCGGATTATGTAAGATGAACCTGGGCAACCTGCCGGATGCCGAAAAGCTTTTCCGGGAATCCGAATCATTGGCACAAAATAAAGGACTGATCCGGGAGCAAATAAAAGCTTTGAATAATCTGGCAATTCTTCGCCAAAAACAGAACAAGACTGAGGAGAGCATTGGGATACTCAATAAAAGCATAGTGTCAGCTAATCTGTTAAATGACAGTGTTATGGTGGCGGCACAAAAAGGAAACCTGGCCAATGCGCTCCTTTCAAAGGGTGAATACCGCGAGGCGATTGACCTCTTCCGCCAATCTATCGCCCTGCAGAATCATCCGGTACCCAGTTACAATAACCTGGCGATCGCCTTTTTGAATTCCGGCAACATCGATTCTGCTGGCATTTGCAATAGGATAGTCCTGAACATGATCAGGGATCCGGCTAAACCGGGGTCTGAAACCTCTCTGTCTGATTGTCTTGATGCCTTAAGCATTTCTGAAGCTATCCACCTTGCCAGGTACAAACTGACAGGAAATCAGGAGGAGGTATCATCGGGCTTCGACCTTTTTAATCAAGGAATGTATAGGCTGCTTAATGGGATTAATGAAGAATTCACAGTGGATTACCTTAAATCTTTCCTGGATAAACACCGTTCATTTTTCACAGTTTCCATGAAAAGCGCCCTTCTGCTGGATAGTCTCAGCCCCGGAAAAATACCCAGAAGTGCCATTGTATCGGAGGCCATGAAGGCCGTCTCCACCCTGGATGTTTCCAACATCCGCCACCGTTCCAAAAATGGTTCCGGATGGGAATCGGAGTGTATCGCACTAAATGAATCCTGGCATTACATTGATGATTTTATACGGGGCCGGCATCGGACAATCCCCTTGAAGAATTTATTTAACACGCTGTCAATTAATCCGTTTGAAGACTCACCAGAGATTGCTGATTATAAAAACCACCTGATCAGAGTATTCGATACGATTGAGTCTGGCCTTATCAAAAAGAATGCGCAATCCGGTGAAAGAAATATTCTTGACTATTTCCTGATGGATGATGAGCTGATCATACATATCTACTCGGCGAAAGGGATCTGTGTCAAAAGAATATTCACTGACAGAATCACACCGCGTAATCTGGAAGAACTAACCGCAGCCATCCTGCAACTTCGCAGTGATGCCGTCAGGGATATTTCCGCACGGCTCTCCCGCCTTTTCATTGAACCCGTGATTCCTTACCTGGAAACAGGGGAAATCCTGATAATCCCCGACGACAATACCATCAGGGTTCCGATGGAAATGCTCCGGACGGTCATTAATGGTAACCAGGTGTACCTGATCGACCAATGGGCTGTCAGCTATTCTTTTACACTCCTCGATTGGTGGCCGACAGTTACCTCATCGCCAAAGCACTCTTATAATTTTTTCGGCTTTGCTCCTGATTATTTTCAATCCGGAGAATTCAATAATCTGATTTACAACATTAAAGAAATAGAATCCATTGACAGCCTGTACCGAAATTCGGGGTATCGCTCCCTTAAGATTACCGGTCCTTCAGCCCGGCTCGACACCTTACTGAGGTATGCCCCACTATCAGCAATTCTTTCTGTATCAACCCATGTTACCCGAAATGATTCTGTGGTTCAGCTGAGCCATCTCCGTATAGGTGAGGGACAACCCTTATACCTGCCTGCCTTCCGGAGGATCAGGTTCAACAGCGACCTGCTGATTCTTGGTGGGTGCAGTACACTGGAGGGATTCTCGGATTACCGGACCACCTATAATTCGCTTTTGAAGTCTCTCTGCGGGACAGAAGTATCCTGGTGTTTGGGAAGCATGTGGAAGTTATACGATTCCCCTTTTATGAAATTCAACATTGAATTTAACCGGCGGGTGATCGCTGGCGAATCCTATGTTTCAGCCCTCCAAAAAACAAAGAAATTGTTTATTGCCTCGGAGGAATACAATCAGCCGGTTTTTTGGGCAGGAATCCAACTGTTTGAGATCAGCCACAGGGAATAAAGAATTTTGGCTGCCTCCTCCATTAATCTTCCGGAAGGATCAATATCGCCTTCCATCTCAAAATGCCTGACAGGGGCATTATTTGTTCCGGTGCCGCCACCCAGGACATAGCCCATTTCAGCCAAGCTCAGGATGCAATGGCTCCCAAAGTTCATTTCAGTGCTCTTTTCGGAGACTTCTTCCTGAGGTTCGCCAGATACCGGAGCATATCGTACCAGAAGGGCGCACCCATGGAAACACATAAAACAGTAATGAGCAAACCAGCAATCTTCGCAGACCATGCGGCAAAGCCATGAACGGGAGAATCCCTTTCCCATCCTACCGGAATGCCGGTCTTAAGCAATTGATCCTGTGCTGATGCCAATTGTTCCATGGTGTACCCTGAAGGATCACCGGCAGTGTCATTAACCCAACGGACAGCCTTATCAGCAATCCCCGACCGCTCCTTTGGATGCCCCATCAGCCAGTCGGCCATTCTGAAGGTATCAGCATTGGCAGGAAGGATGATCAAGGCGGCAATGAGGGTCAGCCAGATCCTGACAAGCCTTTTGTAATGATCCGTCATCCTGCCCTGCAATACTTTGAACCATTTCTTAAGCTGACTGGCTATTCTTTTCCGATCCGACCCGGACCCTGATGGAAAACGGGCCCAAACCTGTTGCAATTCTTCGGGATAGAGGCTTAGAATTTCTTTGTTTGATGAAAGATCCAGAAGGACATTGGCAAAGAGTGTTCCCGGGATTTTTTCGGGAAATCGACTGCCCTCCTGTTCTAATCGCGAAACCAGATGATGACGTAAGATGGCGCTCCAGACCACATCAGCCCCGTCTATGCTAAAGGTCCTGATAATCCACCTCTTCAGAAGCCGGCCCCTGAAATTGAACAACCCCGAGAGAACTTCCAGAAATGCCGAACAGGTAATGCTGAGAATGAAATAAATGAAGATCAGTCCTACAACCAAGTCAAGAAATGAAAATGAATCCATGGCTTTTACCGAATTAAAAGCCGTGAAATTATCAGATCGGGTTCTCTTCGCCGGTCGGGGATTTACTGATTTCGGGACTGATTTTCCCCTGATTTTCCCTCCTCCCCAGGAGCATCAGGAGACTGGTGCTTAGGACAACGATAAATACCACTCCGGAGCCAATCCCGGGAATCTTGTATTCATCAGGAATACTGAGATACAGAAGGATAGATATTAGTCCTCTTGGCGAGAGAAATGTTTCTGGAATGAAATGCCCCGTCAGGATCCTGATGAATGGCGCCCTGACGAGATAAATTGCCGCTGTGATCATCAGGCTGATGAGCAGGTTCTCCACAACCACCAGCTCTTTAAGTTCAATGATGAATCCAAAAATTACGAAAAAGAAGGTCTTGATGAGAAACACACCCTCCGCCGTGATCTGGTGCAGGAAATGAAAATCCCTGTCATATTGCTCGTAGGTAAAATACCTTTGAAATAAGGGTATCCTGATCAGGTGCAGATTCTTCAGAAAAATACCGAATACCAGTACCAGAACCAGCGACGAAAGGTGATAGTATTTCCCGATGGCAAACATCAGGGTCATCACGGTAATGATCAGAATAAATTTTACCTGATGGGTGATGATTTTGAGCAGATAGAGTAAGGCCAGACAGGTGGTAAGGGACAAAATCATGACAATGGCCAGCTCGATGCCAAAACTAAGGACCACGGTTCCGTTAAAGGCAGTATAGGCCAGCGCATAGTTAAAAAAAATGATTCCCAGAATATCTGAGAATGTACTTTCATAGGTTATAAACTCCCGCGTTGCTTTTGACATCTGCACCACCGTGGGAATGGCGATTGCAGAGCTTATGATACTGAAGGGAATCGCATTAACCAATGAAGCATGCAAATCTCCGTCTGTTATTCTTGCAAAAAGAAATGTCAATCCGGCCACGGTAGCAGCAAGAACCAGTAAACTTGAGAGAAATGCATTACGAATGATCCTGTTTTTCTGTTTTTGATAATCCAGTTCCAGGGCCCCCTCAAAAACGATCAGAATTAAACCGAAGGTTCCGATCACCGGAATTACTGTCAGAAAATCAAACTGAATCAGATTTAGCCGCTCATTAACCCGTCCCATCAGGATCCCGAGTGTAATCAGGAATAATACGGCCGGTAGTTTGGTTTTCCGGGCTACCACCTCAATGAGGTAAGCCGCGATTATTATCGCGCAAATGACCAGTAATTGTAATGACGTATCCATAAAAAATAATCAGGGACCTGGTGTAAATATACCCTGTCCCTGATAATCAATCAACAACCTAATCCCTAAACCGTGTCTATTAGATTTGGATTCTTTTAGTTATAATTTAAATACTACCTTGATCAATACAAGAATGAGGATTAACCCAACGAAAATGGCTAAAGCATTAAGTAAATCCCTATTCTTTTTTTTTCAACCATCTTGATTTTTTCTATTACACAATATACTGTGCCGAAATTAAGACAGCATGAATTCGGGATTAAAAAGAGATTAAAAAGGATCAGACAACAGAAGGCCGGTAAGGCAGGCGGATCAGGAAATCGGAACCTTCGTTGGGCTTGGAAAATACCTCGAGCTTGCCCCCATGAAGTTGAATCACCCGCTGGGCAAGGGGCAAACCGATTCCGTGACCCTCATGGGGCATCACCGATTTACCGCGATAAAATGGCTGAAAGATCATTTTAAGCTCATCCTCCGACATCCCGATGCCCTTATCCTTGATATGTATTATCAAATCCGAAGCTGAGTTCTCGACCAGAATCGCAACCGTATGATCTCCGGAATATTTGCATCCGTTCTCAGCAATATTGGAGATTGCAGCCTTAAGTAAAAGCTCATTACCCCGGATGGTTAGCGCTGTTTCATCATCCATTTCAGGATTCAGGTCGATCAGAACATTATAATCAGCATCTCTTTGCATGATTTCGCTACGCACTTCCCATACCAGTGTATCGATTCGGACGGGTGCGAAATTCAAGCCGGTAAGATCTGAACTTGCCTGAGCCAACAGGAGCAGTTTCCTTGACAGAAGATTAAGATTTTTGATCTCCGAAAGCACCTGTTGAATGGTTTCAGCGTACTCCTTGTTTGTCCGGGCCTTCATAAGCACAACCTCAAGCTGACCGGTAATTACCGTGAGGGGAGTATTGAGCTCATGCGATGCATTGGCAATAAAGGCCTTTTGCATCTTAAATGATGATTCCAGCCGGTCAAGAAGCTGGTTAAAGGTCGCGGAAAGTCGCGCAATTTCATCTTTTCCGGCACCCTCATCCAAACGTGAACTGAGCGTGGAGGCGCCTATCTTATCAACCTGCTCCATAACATTCAGGATTGGCTGCAAAGCCCGGCCGGCGAAGATACGCCCGGCCAGGTATACAATGGCGAGCCCGACAATAAAAACCAATATCAGGATCAGCCGGAGCATGGTTAGTTTCTTGAGCCCATACAGGTCAATGGCAGCCACAAACACCACCACCTTGCTGTTTCCTGAAGTATAGAGTTTCCCGAGGATCTCAAAGTCTCCGGAACGATACCGTATTCGGTTTGACTCCCGCACGCGCTCGATCTGGCTAACACTGAAGGTGAGCTCTTCTTTATCGTCATTGGTGAAAAGTAACTGGTTCCTGCGCCCGTACACATACACTTTTTCATCCGGCAGGCTGAGCGGATTATTCTGCTCAATTTTCTTCAACAGTTCAATATTGATCTCTTCAATGTCAATCAGCATCTGACCCACACTTGTGGCTTTATCCTCCAGACGGGTGTACAACTCGTCAATTCTTGATTCGGCAAAGGATATGTAAATTGCCAGGGAGAATAAAATCTGGATCACCGCAACAATCAGGGTGAATTGCAAACTTATTTTCTGTCGTATCTCCATTTATTCGGAGTCGATGAAATAACCCATGCCGATCCGGGTTTGAATCAGCTTTTTATCAAAATTCTTGTCGACCTTTTTCCTCAGGAGATTTATGTAAACCTCAACAATGTTGGTGCCCGTATCAAAGGTGATTTCCCATACCCGCTCGGCAATTTCGCTTCTTGAGACGACCCTCCCCTGATTTCTCATCAGGTACTCAAGCAACGAAAACTCCTTAGCTGTCAATTCAATGAGCACATCCTCCCGTTTTGCAACCATTTTGTCAAGGTCCAGTTCAAGGTCCCCAACCCGCAATTTAGGGGTGCTTCTCGTCACCGCGGAGTACCTTTTCAGGAGGGCTTTTATCCTGACCAGCAATTCGGCAAATTCGAAGGGTTTGACGAGATAATCATCTGCTCCTGAATCAAACCCATCAACCTTATCGTCTGTAGTCCCAAGGGCCGTCAGCATAAGGATTGGAACTTCCGTTTGGGTCTCCCTGATCTTTTTGCACAGCTCAAATCCATTCATCCCTGGCAGGATCACATCAAGAATGAGCAGATCAAACGTCATCGAAGAGGCGGCCCTGTATCCTGCCGGACCGTCAAAGGCAACCTCCACGTCATACCCCGCTTCCCCCAATCCCATTCGAAGGAACTCAGTCACTTTCACCTCATCTTCAACTACCAGAATACGCATAACCGGGTTGTTTTAGGTAAAGGTAGCAAAAATGGTCTGGTCGTTTCATTTTATCGTTACCTTAAAAACCCCGATTTGACTTAAAATTTTAAACTAATGAAACTGCGCTTTCTCTTCGTTCCGGTTTTAATTCTGCTGACCGGATGCCTTAAACCTACCGGAATTCAACCTTTAAGAACCGAAGGCCGGATGTTTGTCGATCCTGATGGTAATCCGGTTTTACTTCATGGAATTAACCTGGTAGACAAGAATCCGGCAGATGGTTACATAACGCAAGACACCCTTGGCTTATTTGACAAAATATCTTCATCGGGGCTTAACTGTATCAGATTGGGCATCATATGGGATGGGATTGAGCCCGGGCCGGGTAAGTTCGATCAGGTGTATCTGGATAAGATCGCTGAGATCGTCGATCGGTTTGCGGTGCGGGGAATTTATACCCTACTTGATATGCACCAGGATCTCTATTCGCGGAAATTCAGCGACGGAGCTCCGGAGTGGGCGACACTTACCGACAGCCTGCCACACCTGACCGGGGCGATCTGGAGCGACTCCTATCTGATCAGTCCGGCCGTTCAGCGTGCCTTTGACCACTTCTGGAATAACAGTCCGGCTCCTGATGGAGTGGGTTTGCAGGATCATTACGCCCAGGCCTGGAAATTCATAGCCCAAAGGTTCAGCAACCATCCCGGGGTTGTGGGTTTCGACCTGATGAATGAGCCATTTAACGGGTCACAAGGTGCAGGTATTCTGCCGGCAATGCTGAAAGAGTACGCCATAGTCAGGGCGGAAGCTACCGGGATCATCCTCACCGAACCCGAAATTCTCGACACATGGGCGGATGAGGAGAAAAGAATTGAAGCACTGAAATTTATCGAAGATCCGGCAATCTATGCCAGGGTGATTGATGCCGCTGCAGCAATGAACGCGGAATTTGAGATCAAAACACTGCAGCCCTTTTACCAGAAGGTCTCCAATGCGATCAGGGAAGTGGATTCCGGACACATTCTGTTCCTTGAACACGCCTATTTTGCCAACAGCGGACTGGTTACCGCCATCGAACCGGTGAAGGATCAAAGCGGCCAGCCCGATCCGCTGGTTGCCTATGCAGCCCACGGCTATGACCTGTTAACCGACACTAAACAGGTCGACGCCCAGAGTACCGGACGCGTAAGTCTGATTTTCAGCCGCATCGATGAAGCCTCCCGCAGAATGAACGTGCCTGTACTGGTAGGTGAATGGGGCGCCTTTCACGGCACCTCAGAAGGCCTTGTAGAAGCAACCAAACATATTCTGTCGCTCTTCGAAAAATACGGCTTCAGCAACACCTACTGGGCCTACCACCCCAACATTGAATCCGACAGCTACTTTCCCCTCCTCAAATAACCCTGTGCCCTTTCCCCCTCAACCCCTTTCCCCCTTTCCCCCTTTACCTCTCATTTTAATCCAGCGCTTTATTCTTCTCAAAATCAAAGAAGGTCTTCCTCATCAGGTCCGACAGCAGTAGCTTGTAAGCAATAAACGCATTCAGCCGGTCGGTATAGGCGCCGCTGATCCGTTTGCGGTCAAGGGCCATAGCTTCACTGTCGATCTCGCCGTTGGCATAGCGCTGCCGCGATATATCAAACCCCTTTTGGGCAACCAGGATACTTTTCTCAAGCAGCTGCAACCTCCGGAGCGAACTCTCCAATTGGTCAATCGTAGTTCTGATCTCCCTTTCAATCGCAATCCGGTTGGCATCCATGCTGAGATAATTCATTTTCTGCTGCGATCTGGCCAGGTCAACCCTGGAGCGGTTTTCACCCCAGTCGAGGATCGGTATGGTAGCTCTCACTCCGATCCCGAAACTGCCGGGACGGCCGGTGAGGTCGGCCCAGGTCTGATCGAACGTGCCTCCGATCGGCATCGACCTGGGATCTTTTCCTACCCCGATAAAGTTATAGTTCAGTTGAATCTGACCACTGGCCAAACCCTCGGCACGCTGCCTCCGGATATTCATCTCCTGCATCTCGATCTGAATCTCATTCTCACGGATCTCAGGACGGTTCTTCATGGCCAGCTGAACAGCAAGCTCAACATCCACCGGGACAGGCTTATAGCTCAGATCTGCAGTAATAAGAATACTGTCTGACAGGTTGATGCCGAGATTCTCTTTAAAAGCTCTTACCTGTGCGGCATAATTGACCTTGGCCATGTCATACTCATTCAGTGCGCTGCTCAGATCCACCTCCATCTGCATGGCCTCTACTTCACGAAGCAATCCGGCTTCAAATTTCCTCTTGGACACATCATAGGTCTCCTGCTGATACTCCCAGGTCATCTTGGCAATCTTCATCCGCTCCTGCTCCTGCAGAAGCTGAAAGAAGTCCTGACTGATCTCATACACCAGATTCAGCTCCTCACGCTTGAGCTGCTTCTGGGTCAGTTCGAAATTCAGACGGGCCTGCCGCAGATTCATGCGGTTATTGTTAAATCCGAAGAATGCCTCAATAGGCTGAACCAGGCCTACGCTTGATGAAAGCTGCGTATTACGGTCGTTGGCGTAATAATCAATGAAGTTCTGTCCCATGGTCGAGATATACAGGTTCCCGTCAGTGGGTAATGGCTGTGTCACAGTCAGACCGCCCCGGAAGGTATTCTGTCTCACCGGATAAAAGGAGATCCCGGTGCTGTCCTCCCATTGCCTTACCGTCTCCGTATACTGTGGCAGTGTAAGGTCAAGACTGGCATGGGTCTTGAGCCTGCTGAGTGCAGCCTTTAAATTATAGGAGGCCATGTTAACCCGCTCATTGAGCATCTGCATCCTGATGCTTTTTTGCCTCGCCAGCAGAATACTGGTCTCAAGATCCAGACGGTAAATTTCCTGGGCTTTTACCCCTGAAATGAGAGCAAGGGAAAGAATAACCAGGGATATGCGATGTATCATTTTCATTTTCAATCGGTTTAATTCAGATTTGGTGAATCGGACATGATCTTTCCGTCGCGGATAACAAGAATTCTTTTACAGCAAGCGGCTATATCCTTTTCATGGGTGATCACCACAATGGTGTTACCCTCAGCGTGCAGCTGCCTGAAGATTTCCATGATCTCCATGCTGCTTACCGTATCCAGCGCCCCGGTAGGTTCATCGGCCAGTATGATCCCCGGCTTGTTCACCAGCGCCCTGGCGATGGCAACCCGCTGACGCTGCCCTCCCGACAGCTCCGACGGCTTATGGTACATCCTGTCCGCCAGTCCGACCTTCGCCAGTGCTTCGGAAGCAATCCCGAGCCGCTTTGACCGGTCGACCCCCGCATACATGAGCGGAAGTTCAACGTTCTCGAGTGCGTTCAGCCGGGATAACAAATTGAACGACTGAAAGATAAACCCGATGTGGCGATTACGAATATCCGAAAGCTGATCATCATCCAGTTGGGTGATGTCAGTATCTCTGAAACGGTACAAGCCGCTGGTCGGAATATCCAGACATCCTAAGATGTTCATCAGGGTGGATTTACCTGACCCCGAGGGCCCCATAATGGCAACAAACTCGTTATGGTCAATCTGCAGATCCACTCCACGGAGAGCTGATACCCCGATGGTATCGAGCTGATATTCCTTGGTAAGATTTTGAATATCTATCAACATAATGTGTTCATTTTCTGATTATTCATGTCTGATCGATTCGATAGGCCGCAGGTTGGCAGCCTTCTTTGCAGGGAGATACCCGAATGTGATCCCCACCAGGACGGAAAAGCCGAAGGCAATCGCTATACTGTAAAGTGTGATGATGGTCTGAACTTCGGTCGTCCATCCGATCACCAGCGATAATACAATTCCCAGCACCGCTCCGATCACGCCGCCGGCAATGCTGAGCACCACTGCCTCTGTCACAAACTGGTTCATGATATGCCTCTTTCTGCCGCCCACCGCCCGGCGGATCCCTATTTCCTGGGTTCTCTCCAGCACCGAGGCCAGCATGATGTTCATGATCCCGATTCCCCCGACGATCAGAGAGATAGCCGCAATGGAAGCCAGCAGCAGGTTATAGATCCTCGTTTCCTTCTCCTCCTGCTTCATCAACTCATACGGCACTATCACACTGAAATCATCGTTGTTGAAATGGCGCCGGTCAAGGATGCTGCGGATGACCTCCGCGCTGGCAAGCAGGTTCTCCGAACTCTCAAGCTTGACCGTCAGCTGCTTGAGCTCACTTTTCAACATATTGGTACTGGGAATCCTTTTGGTAAAGGTCGAGAGAGGGATATAAATGTCGTTATTCAGGTCGCGTGACGCCAGTTCCCCAACCGTTTCGGTAAACAACGCCTTCGACTCCATCACACCCACCACCTCAAACCATACATCCCCCAGCTTTACCCACTGCCCGATGGGATCATCGTATCCGAACAGGTCATGGGCAATGGTTGCTCCGAGTACACCCACCTTCAGCTGCCTTTCGAAATGGTCAGGTGCAATGAACACGCCCTTGGCAGTGGTGTAATTAAGCACTTTCAATATCTCGGGGGTTACCCCAACCACATTGGCCTTTGCCGAGCGGTCGCCAACCGAGGCATCCAGTTTCGCCTCACTTTGCGGCGCCACGCTGAGGACTCCCGGAACAATCTCCCCGATACTCCTGGCATCGTCGGACGATAAACCCTTGGAAAACTTGGAGCGAACCGTTTCAAGCTCCTGATCTGTCAGATCCTTATCCCTGACAATGATGTTGCTTACCCCCAGATCCTGGTACTTGGCCATCGCCTGCTTTTTGGTCCCCTCCCCGATGGATATCATGGCTATCACGGAGGCGGTCCCGAAAATGATCCCCAGGATGGTCAGGAAAGACCTGGACTTATGTTCGATGAGTCCGGATACTGCCCGGTTAATATTCTCGTTGATGTGCATGTCTATTTCTTTTTCGGATTTAACACCTCCTCAAATGGAACCAGCTTTTGCCCCGGCTCAAGATCCGACAGGATCCTGGTATGGAACCCGTTATAGGCACCTGCCTCAACCTCCGTCTTTTTCGGGGAACCGCCTTTATCAAGGAACACATAGGCTTTGTTCCCTTCGCGGAGCAGACAGCTGTTTGGAACGAAAACCGCATCCGGCTCCTCGCTGGAGATAAACTCGCAGCTCACAGTCATGCCCGGTTTAAGTCTCAAATCCGACTCGGTGATGACAACCACCACATTGAAAACCTTTTTCTCATCTCTCATTACGCATGCCCTGCTGATCTCCGAGATTGTTCCGTGAAAGGGCACGTTCCGAAGGGCATCCAGCTTCACGATCACCGGCGTTCCCACGGAAACTTTCGTATAATCCACCTCATTGATCGTGGTTATCACCTTCATGTGATAAATGTCAGGGATCTTGGCAATTGTGGAACCAATAGAGATCCGGTCTCCTGCCTTAAATTGTTTTGGCGGATACTCATAGCGGCTGGATTCAATTTGAAATAAGCCATCAGCCGGACTGGTTAATATCAGCTTACTTAGCAAACCCTTCACCTTCTCGAGCTCATCCCTGACCTGTTTAACCTTGATTTGCTGTATCTTATAATCCGATTCGTCAAACTTCGCCT
>Ga0172371_10004679_pt1 | contig 20582 bp, 21 predicted proteins | sample Lak12m_FD_114543 | JGI IMG/M metagenome (GOLD analysis project Ga0172371, IMG submission 114543) | Freshwater microbial communities from Kabuno Bay, South-Kivu, Congo - kab_022012_12m | ecosystem: Environmental > Aquatic > Freshwater > Lake | place: Democratic Republic of the Congo: South-Kivu... | reverse complement strand
TCGCTACGAGAAGCTGCAATGCACCTTTATGGGATTCAGGTATTTGGCCTACTCGATGATTAATTTCCGTAATATCTTCAATTGAAAATGTGTTTACTCGCTACCAGTTCATTATGTATCTAGTATAGAAAAAAATACAAAATCGCGCAAAGAAAAAACGGGCGCAGCTTTTGAGCCGCACCCGCGTGAAGTTTTTGCCGAGGTGAGACCTCGACAGAATTATTTCCCCTCCATGATTTCCTCCAACGCCGCTACATAGATCGGAACGAGGATCGAGTAGTCCGATTTCACTTCGCTGGATTGACCGTCTGGATCAAATTTTCGCCAGGAAATCATTTCCTTGTAGGTGCACCCGCCCAGGTGTTCGAGATAAACGGGGTCCGGACAGATCCGACAGCCATAAAAAAACTTTCTGTCAGGGAATCCGAGGTTCAGTCGCACATTCATTATTTCAATGAGCGGCATAACATTTTGCGTCCAGTTACGGGGCACGCCACCACCAAGGGTGAAAATGCCGCATTTTTTCGAATTGACGACCATATCCACCAACCGGAGCGTGTCAATCTCGTTGTTGGTGACGACTTGTCGCCGTCTCTCCAATTTCCGTCTCCAGTTGTGGATGAGCTGATCGTTGTCAAGCTCCGAATCGGGCGCCGGAATAAAGACGGGGATATTCTTTTCATAGGCCGAGCGGAGGATACTTTTCCCGCCTGGATAATTTTCGGAAAGATATTTTCCAATGAGATAATTCTTCTGCGCCGGACTGACTGGTTCTTCCCCATTGACGGCCTTCTCCAGAATCAGGCCGTAAATTTCCTCGACATGATCAAGGTTCTCTTCGGGTTCGATAGTGGTACCGATCCGGTTAAGCTTTTGATCGGCCAATTGTTCGTCGCTGTATTCCGGATCATACTTGAAATGTCTCCGATCGACATCCTCCACGAATCCGTGGCCAACCAGTGCGCCCGTGGCGGAAAGAGCTTGTACCCAGCCTCTGTTGATCATATGGGAAACCAGTCCTCCCATTTGAGCCATCGTGAGAATTCCGGACACCGTCATGAAAACCGTGCAGTCCGGGTCCTCAATCATCTGACGGAGAATCGCAAAGCCGCGAGCGGCTTGACGGGCAACACCCTCGCATTGTCCCCAAATCTCGAGGAGTGTTGAAAAGGGAACCGGCCTCCCTGAAAGTTTTTCCCGCACCGCCAACGCAAGGATCGGCAGAGCCAATCGATGATCCGCATTTACGAAGCCCCGAAAATATCCATCCTTCACCCACGGCGGAGCAAGATTGAAATTGTTGATGAAAAGCGACGCATGTGCCCCGTTTTCAAACAAATTACCTTCCCATTCGCTCAAGAAAAACCCAACTGCTATAATCGGATTTTCGCTCCCGGAACGGGCGTAATTGTGTGAATTTGAGATGACGGGATGGATACACCCGTCCTCCGCCATATCTCTGAACAGACTATTCAGGGCTATACCTTCAAATCCTTTGTCAGGGTTATCAAAAATTATCCACGGAGTCTTCCCTTCTTTGACCCAACGAACAATCGTATCCGCCGCTTCGCCGATCATCCGAGCGCCAATAGCGGTTTTTCCCATCTGCTCGACGGTTTTCCCGATCGTCGTGCATTTCTTGATATCGATCGGCTCAAGCGGCACCAAGTGGTCGCGAATATTGATTTCGGTCATATCCTCCTCCTTCTCGGAATTGTTATTCAATTGTCAAAAAAGCTAACCAGAAACTAGCAGAATCGCCAATTTTTGGCAAGAAAAAAACCAACAGTAAATCTGGTTTTCAAAAAATACTAAAACAAAAATTACAATTTCTTGCACATCACGATCAAATGATCGCCTTTGCACCAATAGTCTTTGATTGTGAATTTGTCTTTGAAGCCGTATTTTCGATATAAATTATTCGCTTTTTTGAACATTGGCAATGTTCCACCCTCCACAAGCAATCTCTTTGCGCCCTTATTTTTTGCTTCAATGATGATATGCTCCAGCAATTTTTTCCCGATTCCTTGTCCCTGATATGATTTTCTCACGCCCAACCATGCAATCCACGACGAACCGGCTTTCGAATCAACAATTCCGACAAAGCCGACCATTTTCTTTCCTTCTTCCGCCACCCAATATATCCAATCGTCCCTCAAGTGATCTTTTTTCAACTCACACTCAAAGATAATGTCTTTTTTTGCCGCGCGCTCGTCTTCTTTATTGAAAATATCACCGAGCATTTTAATTGCTGCATCTCTGTCTTTTTTGGTGAATTGCCTAATTTTTATTTTGTTCATAATATTAAAAAATGCTAAATACTAAAGTCTATATACAGAATATCACTCAAAACCCTATCATCTGCACTTCTTCCTGCAATTGAATCCCGAATTTGTTGCGGACTTTGGTTTTGATGATCGCCGCGAGCATGACCACATCTTCAGCCGTCGCGTTTCCGGTATTCACGATGAAATTCGCATGCTTTTCACTCACCATTGCCCCGCCGATTTTTTTGCCCTTGAGACCAGCTTCTTCGATGAGCCACGGCGCAGGGATTTTTATTTTGTTGCCAGTATATTTATAAACACTTACATGATCAGTGACTTTTTTTCCGGTATCCGTTTCGAATTGCCTGATCAAATCCTTGTCCTCCGTTTCGGGGTTCCTGAAAAAGCTCCCCGGGCTCGGAAAATCTGCCGGCTGTTTTTCTTTTCGCTTCGCCAAAATTTCTTTTATTTTCTTTTCGCTTCCTTCTCTGTTTCCATTTTTTAGCTTCAATATTACGGACAGAATAATCAAATTTGAATTTTGCTTGAAGATGCTATTTCTATATTCAAATTCGCAATCTCGCGATGAAAAAACTTGGCTTTGAGGAACCTTTGAAAGGTTCGACCTTGAGGAATTGGAGGCTTTAGCCGACAAGGGAAAGGTCGAACCTTGACTGGCTGGAATTTCAAGGTATCGTACTGACTCTACGATTTCACTTACAGAACTCCCATACGCTCCCGCGTTTCCCCGCACCGCCCCGCCGATCGTTCCCGGGATCCCCGCCGCCCATTCAAGGCCAGTGAGACTGGCTTTCACGGATTCACTCACGACTTTCGCCAAGGCGCATCCGGCGCCGCAGTCGATTTTTGTATTATGTATTTTGTATAATGTATTATGTATTTTGATTACGAAACCATTGAAGCCTCGATCCGCGACCAAGACATTGCTCCCCCCGCCCAACACAAAAACGGGCACATTTTTTTCCTGCGCGAATTTCAAGGCTTCCAAGATTTCTTCCTCCCGCGCCGCCTCGCAAAAAAACCTCGCGGGACCTCCGATTTTGAAAGTGGTATATGGCGCCAATGGGACGTTTTCTTTTATCTCCATAAATAAATAATAACCCGCCCAATAAAAAAAGCCAACTATTTTTCTAAATCATACTAATGCTGATGCCTATTTCCCCTTCAGACTATTCCTGCCAAAAAACTTGACATTTTTCTAAGAAATTGCTATATATCTCATGCCCTGCAGTTATCTTAACAACAAAAGGAGGTTGAGCTATCGTGGCGAAAAAAGTCATTCGAGCTATCGTCCAAAAGATTGCCAACGGCCATCGCGGGCGATATGCCGTGGCAACGTCCGAGAATATCCTCGGATCGATCACTTTCTCTCTTGCCTATCCTTGTTGGCAGGAAATTGACGACCCCGAACCGGGGACCATTGTTATTCTTTCCAGCTTGAGGAAAAAGCGGGCAGGCTGGCGAGCATCAAGAGCTCGCCATATGCAACCATTCAATGAGGAGGAAATAGGCTAATGAAAAACCAGCAAAGAGCAAGGATCACGTTGCGGGAACGGTATCGCCAACTGGCTATCCTTTTTCTTCAAAAGGAAAGGACAAAAATTCTGGATATCCAAACGCTACAAGAACTCATCGAGATGGAACTAGGCCGCCCGGTGAAAAAAGACGAGCTCATCGCCGCCTTCGAGCGGAAAGACAATGGCCTGGAAGTTGCCACCCGTGAAGAAATAACCTGGGTGATATTTCATAAGCCTGAGAAAAAAACGGCAGAGAGAAAAGCACCAAAAAAAGCGATGGCTCCGGCTAAACCCAGGAAAAAAGCTGCGACACCGAAAGAGGTCGAAGCAAAAAAATTTTCCCCGTCCGAATTCACTTTGAGGGCGATCCGGGACCTCCGGAAACCGCCTCACAAGGGGATTCATTCGGTTTTTTCGGGATTCAACGCCGCCTTCCGGATATACTTCCCGGATCTTGATCCGGTGCAAACGGTGATTGAACTGGCTGAAAAAAACATTATCGTCAGCAAAAAAACCCGAGGCGGAGCGCTCCTTTATGTCCCCATCCCCGGAAAAATTCCGGAAGAGAAAGATGCAGGAAAAGAGGCCCTCAAAAAAATGAGCCTTGCCTAAACAGGCTTGGCCCTCGCAGTGTAAGACCCTGCGCCAGATTTTATTCCGGCCAGGGTCTTCTTTATTTCTTTAATAGCTAAAAAGAAAAAAGCCAATATATTTGAGTATATTTGGCGGCCGATTGACAAACTATTCTAAAAGATATATAATGTAAATCTGCTTGAAAAAATCCTAAATTAAGGAGTGCTATCCATGAGTAAAGGCGAAGACACACCCAAAAGTCCTTTTGCTCCTCTTGCTGACCGGATCATCGTCACCTTTGATGAAATTCAAGCCGGCAAGGAAAACCATCCCGATTTAGGCGAAATTCCTAGTAGCGAAGTTCCTGCGAAGACTTCTGGTGAAGAGGAGGAAGCGCTATGAACATTCGGGAATCGGCAATTTCTTTTTTCGCTCTCTGGAGAACCTTTGGATCCAGAGAGCTTTCTTTTTTTTGGATAATTTCAGAAATCAGATTAAGAGCCTCTTTTATATTTTTCTTCATTTTGTCATATCTCCAATTGCCTTTTGGAGCCCTCTGTCTTTCAATGACTTCCAGCTGAGTCTCAAGCTGGGATTCAAATTCCTTGAGAAGATAGTACTGAAAATAATTTTCTTTCTCTCTCTGCTTGCCGCCATCTCTATAAGCTACCAAAAAAAGTTGGCTCAGCTCGTCCATTCTTTCTTTTTCCGCGACCGCAATGACCCTCGGAATAATGCCTATCTTCCCCTTTTTCCCTGAATTTGGATCGGAAAAATACTTTACTGTCGTCAGATCTTTCGTTTCCAATCCCCTCACGGTGAAAAATACCTTTTTTCGAAGCACGTCTTCGTCCTCCGTAACAGAGCAGTCAACCGCTAATCTTATTGTTCTGCCGGAAGAATCCTTAAACACAAGCACGAAGTCTGTATGGTTCACGCGATCATCGTATTCCAAGGTCGGAACAATATCACAATCATCGCCAAACCACTTTCCCTCCTTCGCCCATTTCTGAAAAATCGCTTCGAATATTTCTGCCCGTTCAGTTTTATAGATATTCCCTTCTTTATTTCTCAACTTTAGAACTTCTTGCTTATCTTTTTCAGCTTCAGCCTGATAATAAGGACCTCCTCCAAATTCCCGAATGAAAGCACCCATATCCTTCATCATATAAGCGTCTTCCCTTTTTTTTGCTCCTTCTGGATTGCGAATATACCAGTCGTGCACAGCTTGTTCCGATGAAGACAAGGGAACACTGTTGAAATGCGTTTTTTTAATCAAAGCCTGCTCTGGATTGTCAAAATAATTTGCCATAATTTTATGATTTTTTATTCCTTCAGTCCCTCCACCACTTCCCAAACGTTGCCAGCTCCCATGGCGATGATGAGGTCTTCTTTATTTATCTTGTCACTCAAATAATCGATGACTTCGGGAATACTGGAGATATATTCAACACCGCGGTGATATTTTTTCGCGAGTTCGACCAGGTCTTTCGAGTGCACTCCGCCCTGAACTTCGCGCGCGCTGCCGTATATGTCGAGAACGATCACCTTGTCGGCGTCTTCAAAACTTTGAGCAAACTCCGAGAGCAAAGTTTTGGTTCGCGTGAAGGTATGCGGATGGAAAACGCACCAGATCCGGCGTTTGGGGAAAAATTCCCGCGCCGCCTGGAGCGTCGCCTTGATCTCTTCGGGATGATGGCCATAGTCATCGATGAGAATCGCTCCGTTTCGTTGGCCGATGTATTCAAACCGGCGCGAAGTGCCTTCAAAGTTGGCAAGAGCCTCTTGAACTTTTTCCCGGCGCGCATTGAATTGATGCGCCATCGCGACTGCCGCCGTGGCATTAAGAATATTGTGACGGCCGGGCAGCATAATTTCAAAATCACCCAATTTTTTTTCTTTCGCTGAAATGGAAAAGAATTGTTTCCCCTCGCGTATCTCGTGATTATTTATTTTCAAGTCCACCCCATTGTTGAAACCGTACGAGATCACTTTGCATTTCGCGCTCTTGGCAATCTCCAGAGTTTCACTCCGGTCGCCGCAGACAACCAGAAATCCATGGCGGGGAATTTTCTCGACGAACTTCGCGAAAGTGTTTTTATATTCCTCAAAAGTCGGGAAAAAATCGGGATGATCCCAGTCAGCGCTGGTGAGAATCGCCGCCTGAGGCTTATATAAGCCGATTTTGTTTTGATATTCGTCCGCCTCAAGGATCATGAATTCGCTCCGACCGACCAGCGCGCTGCCGCGCCACTGCCGGACCTGTGAACCGACAACCGCCGTCGGATCGAGTCCGGCCAAGCGGAAAATTTCCGCCAGCATCGCCGTCGTGGTTGTTTTCCCGTGCGTCCCGCAGACCGCGATCCCGTATTTTTCATTGAAAAGATTGGCAATCATTTCAGGATATGAAACCATCGGAATCATTTTGTATTTCGCCGCTTTGAATTCTTCGTTGTTTTTTTCGCTGTAGGCCGTGGAATAGATGACCAAGTCGATATCATTCTTGATATGCTTTGCGTCGAACCCCTCGTGATATTTCACGAACAATTTTTTCTTGAGAATTTCGTCGGTGAAAAATTTTTCCGTCGTGTCGGAACCGGCCACATTGAATCCGCGCCGCTGGAATATTTCCACCAGAGCTATCATCCCGCTACCCTTGATGCCAATAAAATATATTTTCTTTACCTTAGACAAATCGATCATGTACGGCTGTCATCGCGAGGAGCGTAGCGACGTGGCGATCTTGAGCCACAATAATTGCACGGGATTGCTTCGCTACACTCGCAATGACAAGATAAACTAAAATAATTTTATAATTTCATCCAGTTTTTTTTCCACCGATTTTCTTCCCGCCTGAATCATCTCATCGATCTTCGTCACATCCGACCTATTGATGTGAAAAACTTCAGGCCGGATGGCAATATCAGCTTGATCTTCATGGAACACTCCTCTTTTATAATCCGAAGTGATGGCTTTGAGGCCAATGAGATATGTTTCCAAAAAATTGTATTCATGGTTCACGTAATCATCCAGTAGGTTCAATTTTTGCATCACTTCCCGCGCTTTTCCCAAAAAATTGTGTTCGTCCGAGTTGATGATCATTTTCTGCATCCGGAACATCGGCTCGGCCATCTTTCCGACGCGGGTTTTTCTCATCAAGCGCCGCACATCACCGACCAGGCGTGTTATCAAGCTTCTGTCCGCCGCGACATCAATGGCGATCACCTTTTCCGCCCCGAGATCATAGGCAACTCTGGCCGGCACCAACATTGCCGTCCCGCCGTCAAAAACGAGCCGTCCTTTGTGCCGCTTGAGAGGCGCCAAACCCGGAAGAGCGGTGGTTATCTCAAGCGCTTCAGCAATGCTTCCTTCACTGATGACAACTTCTTTCCCGGTGAGCGCGTCCGTTCCCACAAAAGCCAGTTTCATCTCTTTGATGTCCTCAAAATTTTTTCCACCCGTGATAAAATCAAAAAAAGAACGCAATTTTTTCCCTTTGATCAATCCTTCTCCTGTTAGGCAAAAATCAAGCATCTGCCGGCGTGATTTCTTATTCACACTCAAAGAAATTTCCTTGAGCTCGCCGAGTGTTCCGCAACCAAAAGCCGCGGCCACAAGCGCTCCACTTGAACAACCGGTCAAAACATCAGGCACAATGTCATTTTCCGCGAGCGCTTCCAGCACTCCAATATGGGCCATTCCCCTCAATATCCCTCCGCCAAGAGCCAAGCCGATCTTTTTCCTGCTCATCAATTTGCCAGCTTAATTATCTCCGAAGCGATTTTTTTCGCCGCCTCTGGATCATAGAATTTCTTGATTCTCTCGCTCAATTCGAATTGCAGCTCCGAGCTTGCCATCACTTCTTCTATTTTTTCCAGCAACAAATTCTCTCCCAGATTGTCCTGATCAATCACTATTGCCGCTCCAGCTTCCTGAACGGCGAAGGCATTCAGATTTTGGTGATTATTAGCTGAATATTCGGGAGGAATTATTATCGCCGGCTTGGCATTGGCTGCAATTTCATTGATTGAATTTGCGCCTGGGCGGCTGATTATCAAGTCAGCCACCGCAAGAGCATGAGAGATTTCTTCTGAAAGAAAGGGATAGGGATGATACCCGTCACGGCCTACTTTTATTCCGGTTTTGCCCGCTTCCTGAACAACGCTTCCATATTCATTTTTGCCGGTTTGGTGAATGATTTCATATTTTTTGAGCAAACTTGGCAGGATACGGACAATAGCCTGATTGATGGCTCTGGCTCCCTGGCTTCCGCCTGTGACAAAAATCACCTTTTTGCCTCCCAACAATCCAAATATTTTTTTCGCTTCGTTTTTGCTGCCCGCCGCCAACTCTTCCCGCATCGGATTTCCGGTTATCACGACTTTTCCCGGATTGAAAAAATTTGATGCCCCGGGAAAGGTAACGGCAACAATATTCGCTAGGCGCGCAGCGAACTGATTGGCCAGCCCGGGCGTAATATCACATTCATGGATAATTATGGGAATGCGATATACCCAGGCCGCGATGACAACCGGCACGCTTGCATACCCGCCTTTGGAAAAAACAACGTCCGGCATGAAAACAAGCAGTTGCCAAAGGGATTGGAAAATGCCAATGGGAATTTTGAAGAGATCAGGAATGTATCCCAAGGAAAAATATCGGCGCAGCTTCCCGCTCAAGATTTTCTTGGCCGGAATCATTTCTTTTTCCATCGCCTCTCTCTCAAGCTCGCCATCCGGACCCAAAAACAAAAATTCCAAGTCCGCGCCCTCGGGAGCCAACTCTCTTATTTTTTTCACTACGGCTATGATGGGATAAATATGCCCGCCTGTCCCACCGCCTGTTAAAACGATCCTCATTACTTTTATCTATTCTTGCTAATTTTATAGAATTCACGCACTTGGGTGCAGTTCGCGAAAGAGTCAAGTACTGAAGTGAGACGTATCCTAGATACGTCGAACGAAGCACGTAGGCTCTGACAAAGAAATGTGCCAAGGGCGTGGATTCTATTATATTTTATCACATTTTTTCGAAATATTCAATAATATTCCCACTCCGATCATCAAAAAGACCAGGGACGTTCCTCCATAGCTGATAAAAGGCAAAGTGACTCCGGTGAGCGGAACAAGTCCGGAAATGGCGGCGATATTCATCAGCGCCTGAAAAATCACCCACGAAGTGACACCCACCGCGACCAATTTTCCGAACGTATCCGGCGCGCTTTTGGCAATCTTGAGACCCCGCATCGCGAAAATCACAAAAAGAATGACGAGTACCGCCGCTCCGATCAAACCAATTTCCTCGGCAATGATGGCAAATATGGAATCGCCCACCGGCTCGGGAAGATAGTTGAATTTTTGACGGCTATGCCCAAGTCCCAGGCCGAAAATTCCTCCCGACCCGATCGCCAGAAGCGCCTGATTGATCTGATAGCCGATCCCCCGCGGATCAAGTTCCGGATGCAAAAAAACAAGAAGCCGGCTCATCCGATACGATTCAAATTTCACCAAAGCCAAAAACACCAAACCTCCCAACCCGAGCATGGCTCCCAGATGCTGCCAACGGGCGCCGGACATGAAATATACTGCCATCGAGATCAAGACGATTGATCCGAGCGTTCCCATATCCGGCTGTTTGATGATCAGATATCCGACGGTTCCTATGATCGCCAGAAAAGGCAGAAATCCTTCAAACAGGTCTTTGCCTTTTTCCCTTTTCGCTTCAAGCCACGCGGCCAGATACAAAATCATAGATAGTTTGAGCATTTCTGAAGGCTGGAAAGAAAAAGGTCCGAGCCTTATCCAGCGGCTCGCCCCTTGAAAGTTTAGCCCGAGACCGGGAATGAAAACCAAGACCAGGAAAAAAAGATTCACAGCGAACAAGGGAAACGCAAATTTTTTCCAAAAATGATAGTCAATTTTCTGGGCAATATACATGAGGAGCAGTCCCGGCAGAACACCAAAAAAAAGCTGGTGCTTGAAGAAATAGTACGGATCGCCGAACCGCGACTGCGAAATCGCGATTCCAGCCGACGAGAGCATCACCAAGCCGAAAACAAGCAGGGCAAAGATGGTCGTGATTAATATTTGATCCGGTTTTTGCTTGGATTTCATGTTTTTTTGCTATTCTTTTTTCGCCAGTTCTCTATTTTTTTATGATCTCCAGACAAAAGAACCTCCGGCACTTTCCATTTTCGAAATTCCGCCGGTTTGGTGTATTGCGGATACTCGAGATAATCTTTCCTTGAAAATGATTCATCTTTCGGCGATTCGATGTTGCCCAGCGTGCCTGGTATCAATCGCGTAATCGAATCGACGACCGCCATGGCCGGAATTTCTCCCCCTGTCAGCACGAAATCCCCGATTGAAATTTCCTCGTCCACCAGATATTTTGCCACCCGCTCGTCCACGCCTTCATAGCGCCCGCAGATCATGACCAGATTATCATATTTTTTGAGTCTTTTCGCATCGGCCTGCGTATATCGCTTGCCCTTCGCGGAAAACAGAATAACTCGCGAAAGGTTCAAACTTGAGGGATTTTTCAAGGTTTGGCCTTGAGGAATTCCGAGAGCTTTGCTCGAGGAAGGAAAAGGCCGAACCTTAGAAAAATTTCGGATTTGGGATTTTATTTTTTTCAGACACCTGAAAATCGGCTCGACTTTCAAAACCATGCCGGCGCCCCCGCCATAAGGCGTATCATCGACTGTCTTGTGCTTGTCTTCGGCATAATCCCGCAAATTATGAACTTCAATGCCGATCAATTTAGCATTTTTGGCGCGCTTAACTATACTCTCGGAAAAATAAGAGTCGAAAATCTTCGGAAAAATTGTGATGATATGGAATGTCATTACTGCTAAAATTTATAAAATGTATTCAAACTTCAAAAACTCCAACCAATGGCAAATGGTCGGAAACATCAACATTTAGAGCGTAGTGGTCAACGACTTTCAGGTCATTGCTCGCAAATAGCATATCAACGACAAAATTGGCAAAAATAGGATTCGGTTTTTGCTTCACATTGAAAGTTGTTTTCAGTTCGTCTTTGAAAAGATTTTTCATATGCTTTTCGATATTGCGGATTGTTTCGGTATTTGGGAAAACATTGAAGTCTCCGCACAGAATGGCATTTGGTTTATCTTTGACCGCCCCTACTATTGCCCTACTCATTTTCAGCCTGTCTTCATTGTCCTCGCTGTCCTTTCCCCAAACTCCCTGCGTGTTGAAAATGTTCAGCTCTGTATCATCCGCTTTTATCACCGCGTGCTGAACATTGCGGGGCGTTTGTGAATAATCACCGCCTGGTGCTTCATAGCTATCCACTTCCTTGAAAGAAGAGTGATAGAAAATTGTGTCGGTTTTAACAATCGGCAAACGGGAAAATATAGCATTGCCTGCGGGGATTTTTCCTTCGGGCAAAACCGCATCACAAGTGGCGGAAAAAAATTGATATTCAAATCCGCAATTCTCTTTTATCACATCCACCGAGCGAAATCTCTCCTCTAGGTTTTCACCTTTCGCATCATAGGCTTCTTGGACTGCCAAAATGTCGGGGTTTTCTTTCCTGATAAATTCAAGAATCGGCTCAAATAGTTTTCCGCCGAGCCAAAGATTGAGGCAGATGAATTTGATTTTCATAGCTTTTGCTTTAATTTTATCTTCTGGCATTTTGAGGGCAAATATCTTGATTCCCGTCGGGCAAAGATATTTTGGTCGCCAAAGAAGCCGTGCAAAAAATACTGGCTTTTCTTTAGCAGTTCGGAGTCGGCAAACAATTTTTTGGCTTTTTGTTTTTCTTTTTCTTGCATATCGTAAATATCCAAAAGGAAAAATTCCTGACTGATGCCCAGTTCTTTCATTTCAATCAAAGTCCAAGGGAAGTTTTGCGCAAATACTTCGTGCAAATCAATTCCTCTCGCGCGGAGTGCTTCATAGTCAAAGTCAACTTTTCCGCCGCCGTTTTTTACGAAATCGGTTATCTCGCAATCCCTTTCGCAATTGTCGTAATCCAAATCAATGGCGGGATTGGCAATCAGCTTTACGCGCTTCTTAAATAGCTCAAATGGTATGTGGATGATAATCATCGCAACCTGGTCTTGTTTTCCGCGATAGGCGTGATGAATTTGAAGAGCGTCGTTTGCGAGCGCGAACATCGGCAATCCTGGCACAACTCGCTCTTGCGGCACAACCCAAAAGTTTTTGTCCTTTTTGATTTTATTCCGTTTGGCAAGATATTTTTTGGAATTATACAATTTCAAGATTCTTTCCTGCTCATAGTTGGGAATAGCGCATCCATATTCGCTGACCATTTCGTGTAGTCTTTTGTAGGTTGGAAATCGAACAGCCCTAAAAACCGTGAGGCAATTTTTCTTTTTCATCTTTTGCAAACCCGCCAAAACATCGAGTCCCTTCAGCTCACCCAGCGTGCTGTATAGTTTCGGGAATTTCACTTCCTGGAATAACAATTTATGCCGAAGTGATTCATCTTCTTCTAAAAGCAGCCCTTTGATGTCGCTCGGCATATACTCATTTGTGGTTAAATTCCCGCTGGTTTTTTTAAGTTGTTTTTTCCAGTTTTTGAGCATATGAAATAATTTATTTTATTCTTGAAATACCAATATATTGTTTTATATAAGCCATATTTTCAAAAGTTATCCACAGGGTATTGAAATTTTTTCGGTTTTGTGCTAGTATAACAATACAATGGCATCCCGCAAGGGAAGCTCCGAGGCCTCGCGCAAGCGGGGCCGTTTTTATTTGTCTTGTACAAATTTAACCACGGCGTCGAGTATTTCAGTAAAGCTGCTTTTCTCCAATGTCCCGAGGCGCCGCAAAAACCTTTTCGTACTTGCCACTCTCATCTGAAAAATAATCGCCGAGAAAAATTTTCCCTCGTGCTTATACTTTTGGTAATAGGGATGATTTTTTATTTTTGAGCTTAATGGCAAAATCAATGCCAAATGCCTGCTTATTTTTCTCAAAACCAAAATGGGTCTCTCAAAATTTCTGTTTTTTCCATCTTGCTCATATCCAATATTCACACCTAATGCACACCACCATATTTCTCCTTTTCTGAAATAAATTTCTCTTTTTCTGTTGTTTAATTTTTCTTTGAAAATATTCCAAACGCGAAAATTTTTCTCCATTTTGTTTTCCTCCTAAATACAAAAACCGCGCCTTTATAATAGCACGGTTTTTGCGTATAATAAAGCTTTTTGGCTTTATAATCTAGACATTGATATCGTTCACAACTTCATCGATGCTCCGCTTGGAATCATCGCGAGATGCTTCACGGTTCATACCGCGAGTGGATCCTTCCGGTTCGTTGATCTTGAGGTTCACGCGGGCATTGTTCTTGGCGCCGACGACGCGAAGAAGAGTTCGGATCGCTTTGGCAGTCGCGCCTTCGCGGCCGATGACCATTCCCATATCCTTCGGATCAACATCCAAAGTGATGAGAACGCCCCGCTCATCGATCGTCCGATTGGTTTTCACCACATCCGGAGTGTCAACAAGCGCCTTCACGACGAAATCCACAAATTCCTGATCTCTTTCCATCTTTTCAGTCTTAGGCTGATAATTTCGGAAATTTGTCCCGCCTTGGCGGGATTGGCATTCGACCTTTTACCCCCGCACCAATTCCCATCGCAATTAGGCTATTCCGTAGCGCCTCAACGAAAATTGGTGTGGGGGTGAATTTCTGCCTCCCAATTTTTCCGATCTACCCCGCAATTTTTTCGGGGTCATTACTCATTATTATATTTTATTTTATCGATTTGTCAAGTTGAAAAACAAAAACAACCGCGTCAACGGTTGCTCCAAAATATGCTGGTTTATTTTTTCTCCTCGCCCGCCGAAGAGGCGGTTTCTTCGCTCTCTTTCTTTTCGGCCTCTTTTTTTTCTGGTTCGGATTTCGCAGCTTCAGTTTCTTTTCCGACGGATTCCTTTTTCTCTTCTGATTTTACTTCTGACGCTTCAATTGGCTTTTTTTCGCCTGCGTTTTCTTTCTTCTCGTCAACCGTCTTTTTTTTCAATTTCACCGCTCTTTTTTGGCCCTTAATCACGCCATTGGAAACCAAAAGATTATGCACTGTATCCGAACACTGCGCACCCTTTCCAATCCAATATTCAATCCGGTCGGCTTCGAAACTTTTTTCTTTCGTGTGCGGATTCAAAAAACCAAGAACTTCCAAAAAGCCCCCTTTGATTGGCGCGGTATGTTCGGCCACTACGATCCGAAAAAACGCATTGTTCTTTTTTCCTCTGCGAGTCAATCTGATTTTGAGCATAAACTTTGAGAAAACTAGATTACCAAAATACTATAGCATACTAGAGGATATGACGAATTATGTCAACTTTAACCTTATTAATTTTCAATTTCTAATTTTCAATTTTCAAAAAATGCTCCAATTTTTTAATTTTCAATGCTTCAATGTTTGAAAATTTGGTCATTGATACATTGAAAATTGTTTGGAAATTGTGAATTGAAAATTGGAAATTTTAGTGTATTTCCCCTTTTTCTCCCACTTGGTCCAATTTCACCGAAAGAACCTTTGAAACACCGTCCACGCCCATTGTCACGCCATACAGACACGAGGCCTGGCGCATCGTTTCGCGGTTGTGCGTGATCAGCACAAACTGGGTCTGATTCGAAAGTTCCTGGATAATCCTCCCAAATCTTTTTGAATTGGCTTCATCGAGCGCTGCTTCCACCTCATCAAGTACTGCAAATGGAGGCGGGCTGTTGGATATGATCGCGAAAAGAAGCGCCAGCGAAGTGAGCGAGCGTTCCCCGCCTGAAAGGATAGTAAGATTTGAAATTTTCTTTCCCGGCGGACAAGCCTTGATTTCGATTCCCGTTTCCCGCTTCTCCGGCGGGTCGCCGATGAGGCGACTTTCTTCTTCATCCTGAGTATCATCTGAATTATCATTCGCATCTCCTAATCTATCATTCTTCTTTTTTTCTATATTAATTTTCACCATTTCCGCGCTTCCTCCGCCGAAAATTATCTTGAAATATTTCGAAAATTCCGCATTCACTCTTTTGAAAGTCTCTTCAAAAGAAACTTTTATTTTTTCATCCATTTCCTTGATGATCTCCACCAGGGAAACCAGGGCTTTTTCCAGGTCTAGAGACTGGCTGGTGAGAAAGTCATACCGTTTCTGTGTTTCGTCATATTCTTCAACAATGAGCGGGTCGATTGCTCCGATCTGCTCCGCCAAAACCTTGAGGCGAGCCACTCCCCTTTCAAGTTTTTCCAAATCATCCGTTTCGCTGATTGGTTTTTCTTCCGACAATTGCTCCAAATTCTCAATATTCATTTCCATCTTGATCCTTGCCCGGAGATCTTCTTCCCGGACTTCGATTCTAGCTAATCTGATCTTTATCTCGTTCAATTTCTCACGAATTCCAGCTAAGCTCTCCTGCATCCGGCGCAATTCCGCTTCAAGCTCAAAATAGCGACGGCGAGCCGAGCGATCATCCTGGAAAAGCTGATCCGTTTTTTTCCGATTCTCTTCGATTTCCCGGCCAAGAAGCTCCTGTTTGTCGACGAATAATTTTCTTTCCGTTTCCAGATCACCGATTATTTTCAGATTTATCACGTTTTTTCCCACCTCTCCGGCGGGTCGCCGATTAGGCGACTTTTTCCCCTCACTCACTTCTTGCCAAAGCTTTCCAATATCAGCTCTCAGTTTTCCAAATTCTTCTCGAATACTTTCAAGATTGTTGATATCGCTTATCTTTCTTAATATTTCTTCCAATCGCCTATGTCTCTCCTGGATTTCTTTTATTTTTTCACGGATATATGGAATATCAATCGGTATTTCTTGGATAATTTCGAAATTTTTCGCTTTTTCTTTTTCAATCTCAATCCTCGCTTCGGCCATCGCCAGATTTTTTCGGACTTCATTGAGAACGGAAAATTTTTCTTCCCTTTCTTTTTCAAGGAAATTTCTTTGACTTTCGAAGTTGACGTTCGTTTTTGCTTCTTGTTTGACCCTTATTTCCAAATCATCAATTTTCCTTTGCATTTTCATCTCCTCTCGTCCGGTTTCTTCTTTTTCCGCCAAAACATTTTCTTTTTTTGAGGAAATATCCCGCCAAAGAGAACCAAAAAGTATTTTCTGCTTTTCTTTGAGCTCTTGCATCACTTCCTCGCCTTTTCTCGCCTTGTCCGCTTGTCTTTTGAGCACGCGAAGATGCGGCTCGATTTCCCGCGTGAGGTCCGCCGCCCGCAGCATGTTCGCGCGTGTCGTGTCGAGCTTGCGAAGAGATCTTTCCTTTTTGAGCTGATAGGGTTTCACTCCGGCCGCCTCTTCCAGAATGATCCTGCGTTCGACCGGACTTGCGTTCAGAACCGCGTCCGCCATACCCTGATTGATGATGCAATAGCTGCGCTGTCCCACGCCGGCTCTGGCAAGAATATCATGAACATCGATCAAACGAACCTTGCTCCCATTGATCAAATACTCCCCCTCACCGCTCCGGTATATCTTCCTGGCAATCACCACTTCTTCAAACTCTATCGGGATTTTTTTGTCCGAATTATCAAAATATAGCGACACTTTCGCGCTTCCAAGCTGGGCTTTCTTCCCGGATCCGGCAAAAATCACGTCCTCTGATTTTTTCCCCCGCAGATTTTTGAGAGATTGCTCACCCATTGCCCACTTGATCGCGTCCGCCGCGTTTGATTTTCCCGACCCGTTCGGCCCGACAATCGCCGTGATACCGCAGTTTTTTTCCCTATCTGCAATATTGCAAGACGGCAAAAAATCCAAGATGGTCTTGGTTGCAAAAGATTTGAATCCGGTTATTTCAATACGTTTTAAATACAAGTTTTTGTTTTTATCTTGTCATTGCGAGCTTAGCGAAGCAATCTCGAGGTTGCCGCGGTCGCTGCGCTTCCTCGCAATGACACAATTAATCACCACCCTTTCACCTCCAAGCCCGCTTTGGCCGCGTTTCTTTGCGCTTCCTGTTTGGAACAGCCTTCCCCTTCGGCTATTTTTTCGTCGCCAATATACACTCCAACGACGAATTTTTTGTTGTGATCGGGTCCTGATTCAGAAAGGACGCGATAGTTTGGCGTGACGCCTTCCTTGTCTTGAGCAACTTCTTGAAAATGAGATTTGGGGTCAAGATATGATTTGCTCTCAAGCACTTCCTTGAGATTGACGACGATATTTTCGAGAATGAATTTTTTCGCGCTTTCATAGCCCTGGTCGAGATATACCGCGCCAATGATCGCCTCCATGGCATTCGCCAGAAGATATTCCCGCGCCCGACCCGTATCTTTGGCTTCTCCGCGGCTCATGAGGAGGAATTCTTCCACGCCGATTGACCGCGAAACCCGCGCCAGCATATCTTTGTTCACAAGCGACGCCCGCCAGTTTGTCAGTTCGCCCTCGGGATTGGAGAAATTGTTATACAAATGGTCTGTCACGACCAACTCCAAAACCGCGTCCCCGAGAAACTCGAGCCGCTCATTCTGGTCCAACCTATAGCTTCTGTTTTCGTTGAGATAGGATCGATGTGTGACGGCCGTATTCAGTAGATCGAGATTTTTGAATTTTATTTTTATCTTTTTCTCAAGTTCGGAAATATCTTTTGCAGCCATACGATTTTAAATCCCAAGTTCAAAGCTCAAATGCCAAAACCCTGTCTGCCGGCAGGCAGGAAGATCAAAATCTAAAATCCAAAAATTTTTGTCATTTGGATTTGGGACTTTGTTTGTCATTTGGATTTTGAAATTTGGATTTTAATGATTATTTTTCGAATATATACGCTTATTTTTCTTTATCACTTTTTTCTCCCTCCTTCTCTTTCTCATCGTTTTTCATCGGCTCTCCCATTTCACGGTATATCGTTCCCAGCACTCCGTTCACAAACCGGCCCGAAGAATCTCCGCCATAGGTCTTGGCCAGTTCGATCGCTTCGTTGATCGCTACTTTCGGCGGCACTTCTTCATAATTTCCAAAAACCAGCTCGAATATTCCGAGACGCAAAACATTGCGATCCGTCACCGTCACCTGCTCAAGCGGCCACTCCGGCGCGCATTTTTCGATCAATTGGTCTATTTTCTCGCGATTTTTGAGCACGCCTTGCGCGAGATAGAAAACGAAAGCCTCATCCTCCACCCCCGGACCGAATTCCTTCACATTGTGCCGGATAATCTCGTCGATTTTCTTCTCGTCTTTGCCGCGAAAATCCCACTCATAGAGCGATTGCATGGCGATAGAACGAAGGAGATGTCGATTGGCCATAAAATTAAAATTTTCAATTTCTAATTTTCAATTTTCAAACAATGCTCAAATTTCGAAATTTTTCAATGACTGAAACTGTTTGAAAATTGAGTCATTTAAAAATTGGAAATTATTTAGAAATTAGAAATTGAAAATTGAAAATTATTTGAATACTATTTTCCCAAAATGTATTTTCCCTACTCTTACAACTTTCCCGCTATCTTTCTTTTTATTCAATTCAAGCCTAAAATCCCCGACTTTTTCTCCATCAATCGAAACTCCGCCTTGCTCGATTTTTCTCCTTGCATCGCCGTTGCTGGTTGCCATACCAGCCTCAACTATAAATTCGGTCAATTTAATTTTTTTGCCCTCAATTTTGGTCGATTTTATTTTTTCCGGCGTCTTTCTTTTTTGAAAAACCTTCACAAAATTTTCCTGCGCTTTTCTAGCCTCTTTTTCGCCATGGTACATTTTTGCAATTTCAAACGCCAAAAGCATTTTTGCGTCTCGCGGATTGAAAGTTTCATCTTGAATCTCTCTGACTATTTTCTTTATGCCTCTCTTGTCAATATTTGTTGCCAGTTCAAAATATTCTTCCATCGCCGAGTCCGGAATGGACATAATTTTCCCATACATCTGCTCCGCGCTTTCCGTGAGGCCGATATAATTGTCGAGCGACTTGCTCATTTTTTCCGTGCCGTCCGTTCCGACCAATAACTTTGTAATAATCATCGCCTGCGGCTCCTGGCCAAATTTTTCCTGATAGTGCCGGCCGAAAAGCTCGTTGAATTTCTGGTCGTTGCCGAGTAAAACCACATCCGCCTTGAGCTCTACGCTGTCATACCCCTGCATGATCGGATAAACCAGCTCATGAAGTCCCACATCCCGGCCGTCTTGCATTCTTTTTTGGAACATATCCCGTTCCAAAACCCGCGCGGTCGTGGTCATGGTCATGAGGCGCAAGAATTCATAAAATTTCATTTTCGAATACCATTCGGAATTATATCTGATCTCGAGCAATTTTTTGTCCGTTTTGAGGATTTTCGAAGCTTGTTGGATATACGTCTGGGCGTTTTTTTTGATTTGGGCGTCGGTCATCACCGGCCGCGTTTTGTCTTTTCCGGTCGGATCACCGATCTTGGTTGTCGCGTCGCCGATCAAAAACACGACCTTGTGCCCAAGATCTTGAAATTCACGCATTTTCCGGAGCGGAACCGCGTGCCCCAAATGCAAATCCGGCCGCGTCGGATCCGCGCCGAATTTCACAGTGAGTTTTTTCCCGGACAACAGCTTCTTCTCAAGATTCGCGCGTCCAATCACTTCCTCCACCCCGCCTTCCGTGAAAAGCTTTTTTCGGCCAAAGGCTGATCCGCCTCTGGCGGAGATTTTTTCTTTATTGTTCACACTGAAATAATAGCATTTTTATCCTTGCGTTGCAAAGATTTTCTACAACCCCAGTTTTTCTTTCGCAATTTTCATCTGCTCGTCGGTCATTTGCCCCGCCGCTTTCATTTGCTCCATCGTTTCAAGAATTTTGTCCTTGTTTTTGGCAATATTTTCCGGAGAAAGGGCTTTTTGCATCAACTTTTCCCGCTCTTTCGGATCCATTTTTTCAAGCTTTTTCATCGCCAGCCGCTGCAACATCCCCATTTTCTGAGTATCCGCGACTTCGCCGCCGTCATTTTTCTTTTTATTCCAGAACATAAAAAAAATTATTTATCAGTTAAAGTTTCTATAAATTCTTCAACTGAATCAGGTGAAGGAAAATCAAGAAAAGGCGACTCGTTCTCTCTGAAAGTACTTCCAATAAGAATATGAAAAAGCTGATATTTCTTCCAATCTGGATATTTTTTCTTGATCTCATCACTATATTTACCTATAAGCTCCGATACTTCAATAAAATCGTCCCTGCCTAATGCCTCATCTCTTTTTTTCAGCACATATTTTCTCTTCGCCTCTGCACT
>Ga0172371_10004678_pt1 | contig 20583 bp, 27 predicted proteins | sample Lak12m_FD_114543 | JGI IMG/M metagenome (GOLD analysis project Ga0172371, IMG submission 114543) | Freshwater microbial communities from Kabuno Bay, South-Kivu, Congo - kab_022012_12m | ecosystem: Environmental > Aquatic > Freshwater > Lake | place: Democratic Republic of the Congo: South-Kivu... | reverse complement strand
GCGGAGGAGATATGGCGCGATACGGCCGGAGAGGTAGATATATTCGTGGCGGGCATCGGCACCGGCGGCACCATCACCGGCACGGGTGAGGTCCTCAAGGAGAGGAAACCATCGGTGAAGCTGATCGCCGTTGAACCGAAGGCATCACCAGTACTTTCCGGCGGAGACCCGGGTCCACACCGTATCCAGGGCATCGGAGCCGGTTTTGTCCCCGAAATCCTCAATACGCATGTCTACGATGAGGTCTTCCAGGTATCCAATGAAGATGCTGAGGAAACCGGCAGGCGTCTGGCTCGCGAAGAAGGCCTGCTGTGCGGTGTCTCATCGGGAGCCGCCATGTTTGCGGCTCTGGCGGTTGCCAGGCGCCCCGAAAACCAGGGTAAACTTACCGTGGTATTACTGCCTGACACCGGAGAGCGGTATCTGACGACTCAGCTCTTCGCCTAAAACAAGCTGGAGGGCGCATGGATGTAAAAGAAGATTATCTGCTGGATGCGCGCGGACTCAGTTGCCCCATGCCATCCGTGAAAACGGCTCTGGCACTGGAAGGCCTGGGAGGCGGCGGCATCGTCAAAGTGCTCGTTGATGACCCTGTCAGCAAGAATGACCTGCCTGCCTGGGTCAAGGGAAACGGCCATCAGATCCTGGGCATCGAAGACCGGGAGGGTTTCACGGAGATCTACGTAAAGAAGGCGGGATGATGGCCGGAGGAGGATGAAATCATGAGCAGATCCGGTCCGGATTCAGAAAAAGACATCGGGATGCTATCATTTGATGAGCGCCGTTTTGATGACGGGGCAAAATGCCCCGGTGACGGATGTATCGAATTGACTGTTCAGGGCAAACAGCTCCATTACCACGGAGCCAAGGACATCCGTTCATTGCTCGAATCCCAGGGCGAGAACAGTGCGTATGCCAACGTGCGCATCAATGGAGATGTCCTCCAGCGGCGCGATTTCGAGAACATCCGGGTAAACGATGGCGACCAGATTGACTTCCTCTATTTCATGGGAGGAGGACGGAGCTAGATTTGTTCGACTTAAGCGAAGAAGAGATCCTCAGATATTCCCGGCACATCATCCTCTCGGAGGTGGGCGGCGCCGGGCAGCAGAAGCTCAAGAACGCCAGGGTACTGGTTGTCGGCGCCGGTGGCCTGGGGTCCCCCGTGCTGCTGTATCTGGCGGCAGCGGGCATCGGGCGTATCGGCGTCATCGAAGACGACGTGGTGGATGTAACCAACCTGCAGCGGCAGATCATCCATACCACCGCGGATGTCACCAAGCCCAAAGTAGTCAGCGCCAGTGAGACCATGAAATCAATCAACCCGCACGTCGAGGTCGATGTCTATCACGAGCGGCTGACCAAGGATAATATCTTTAGTCTGCTGGAAAATTACGACATCGTCGTGGACGGTGTTGACAACTTCCCCACCCGTTATCTGATCAATGACGCCTGCGTCATGAAGAAGAAGGTCCTGATCGAGGGCGGCATCCTGCGTTTCATGGGTCTGATCATGAGCATCAAGGGCGGCGAGACCGCCTGCTACCGTTGTGTCTTCGAGGAGCCACCCCCGCCGGGAACTGTGCCCAGCTGCGCTGAGGCCGGCATCCTGGGGGCAGTCGCGGGCGTTGTCGGCACACTGCAGGCCACGGAAGTGCTCAAGATCGTGACCGGTGTGGGCGAGCCGCTGTATAACCGCCTGGTCCAGTTCGACGCCGAGGAGCTGCGCTTCCACGAAGTCAAAGCCAGGCGCAATCCTAAATGCCCGGTCTGCGGTGAGAATCCGACGATCACCGAACTGATCGAATACGACTATACCTGCCAGATCCAGGCGCCCGGATCCTCCTAGGCCGGTGCCCCCGGTACCTGCGGGTGGCGCGAATCAATCAAATGGAACGATGACCGACGTCCTCAGGCTAACAGCATCCCAGATGGCAGCGATCGTGGCCCATGCGCGTGCCTGTAAACCGGAGGAAGCCTGCGGCATCCTGGCCGGAAATCAGCTGCCGGCGGGAGTGCGCACGGTGGAACAGGTCTATCTGATGGAAAACGCGGAGCACAGCAGCACCTTCTATCTGATGGATTCGCAGGAACAGTTCAAGGTCTTCGATCAGATGAATCAAATGGGCTTTGATCCGGTGGCCATTTTTCATTCTCACCCCCACTCTCCGGCTTATCCTTCGGGTGTGGATCTGGAGCTGGCGTTTTATCCGGACTCCCTGTATCTGATAGTCTCCCTGGCAGACGAGGAGCCCGTCGCGCGGGTTTTCTCGATAGTGGACCAAAACATCGTCGAGGCGGAATTACAGACATCATGAGCGAACTTTATGAAAACCTGGGTGAAGTGATCCGGCCCCTGGAAAGTGTCGCCATCGGGTTTTCTGGCGGCGTTGATTCTTCGGTAGTGACAGCAGTGGCGGCACAGGTCCTGGGAGCAGAAAATATTCTCGCGGTCACCGCCAACTCCGAGTCGATGGCGATCTCCGAGCTGGAAAACGCCAAATGGATGGCGGCGGAGCTGGGCATCCCCCACGAGATAATTCATACGAATGAGCTGGAGTGCCCGGATTACAGTGACAATTCCCCGGAGCGCTGTTACTACTGCAAGGATGAGCTGTGGCAGAAAATGCGGCTGCTGGCCGACGAGCGGGGGCTGAAGCAGATCGCCGACGGGGTGAATAAAGATGATCTACTGGATCACCGTCCGGGGATCCGCGCCAGCGATGAAGCTGGAGTGGCCCACCCTCTGGCCGCTGCCGGGCTGGGCAAGGAAGACGTCAGGACCCTGGCCAGGACCCTGGGGCTCTCTAACTGGGACAAGCCGGCGCAGGCCTGCCTGTCTTCCCGCTTTCCTTATGGCGAAAAATTGACCGCCGCGGGCCTCAAGCGCGTGGAGGCCGCGGAAGATTTCCTGAAGAAAATGGGGTTGCTCGAAGTCCGGGTCCGGAGCCACGGCGACATCGCCAGGATCGAGGTGCCGTTGCCTGAGCTGGGCAGCATCGTCGACGATTGGCGGCGGGAAGCGATCACATCGACTCTGAAGCAACTGGGTTTCCGCTATGTCACGCTGGACCTGGAAGGATTTCGGAGCGGCAGCATGAATATTACCTCATCAGACCCCATCTGATCATGTATCGGCGACCTGGCTAAACCAGGCTTGCCATTGGGGAGGAACGCCTGTTTCCTCCCCGGAATCTCCCCCCAGAACCCGCTACCGTAGTGAGACTGGCATGCGCGATCGATGCCACTGACCAGTTTACTAAACTGCTGTGCGGGAAACTTATCCGGCATGGTATGTCTATGCCTTGCCATTACTCAAAGGAGAAGAAATGGACCACGAACAGCCGGAAAAAGTATGTCTGTCGAGGCGGGAGCTGCTAGCCGGAGCCGGCAAATTAACGGCGATGGGTGGTCTGGTCGTGGCATCTGCTGGCGGTCTGGGGTTCCTGGCTGGCTGCGGCGACAGCGCCGGCACCACTTCAACGGCGGCCGAAAAACAGGGAGCCAAACTCCCCTGGCCATATGCGAAACTGAATACCGGCGATATCAAACAGATGCAGGAGCTGGCGCACGGTAACTGGTTCGTGGGGTTCTGCGCTTATGCCACATTCAGCGGCATCATCAGCCGCCTGCGGGAAAAGGTAGGCGAGCCGTACACGAGCTTCCCCATGGAGGTCATCACTTACGCCCATGGCGGCACGGCCGGATGGGGCGGCACCTGCGGCACCCTGATCGGCGCCGGGCTCGCGTCTTCTCTGGCAGCGGGACCCAAGGATGGGGAAGCGATCCTGAACGAGGTCATAAAATGGTACTCCGAGACCGAGCTGCCCATTTACATGCCTGACAAGCCAAAAGCGGTCATCAAGACGGTCAGCCGCAGCGACAGCTCACTCTGCCACGTGTCCGTCGACAAATGGATGAAGAAGGAAGGCGTGGGATTCTTAAGTGCCCAGCAGATGGAACGGTGCGGCCGGTTATCCGCTGACGTCGCCGCCAAGACCGTTGAATATCTCAACCAATGGTATGACAAGTCGTTCGTGGCTGCCAACAAGTCACCGGTTGCCAACAACGGCATCCCGTCCCAGTACAACTGCATGGAATGCCATGGCAGCGAGGTGCCACCAGTCCCGACCCCGGGCGGCGGCGAGAGCCTGTTGACACCGGCAGCAGAATAAGCAGGCCAGCTTCGCCGGTGGCCGGACGATAATCTAAGAACATGGAGGCGTCGAGCGGTCGGGCTATTCCACGAATGATTCGAGGTGTTCGACCTCGATGCCTATCTCGTTCAGATAGGCGATCGCCGCGGCCACGGCGTCTTCCTCGCCGCTCATTTCGAGCACCATCCAGCCGAAGTTCTCATCGACATTAGCGCGGCGGATGTTGGGGATGACGTCGAAATCCTTGACCAGCTGATAGATCACGGGTTTCTTGATCAGCTTCTCGGGGAAGGTCAGTTCCAGCCGTTGGGTCTTCATGGTCATCCTCCTCAAAGGGAGCAGCAGCTTCCTGCTCTCATGTTCTTCACGTTACTTCTGCTAATATTACAGCTACCAGGAGATACTACCTGTATGAGGAAGATTTTTAAAGCGGGAGGGCGGCGACTGCGCATCTCAAGCACGCCGCCCCGGGGGCCGAAGGGCTGACATGGCCAGGATCAGGAAAAAGACAATCGCGCTGCTGGGGGCTGCCACCAGCTCCTATTTATGGCTTAACCGCAAGGGTGAGCTGAACCGGACGCTGCAGAGCATCAAAAGCGATGTTTCAGCGATCCGGGAACGCGACCCGGCGGCGGCTAACATCATCGAGGCGCTCACCTGCTACTCGGGCTTGCATGCGGTGGTCATCCATCGTCTCACCCATTTCCTTTACCTTGAGGGGCTGCCGGTTGCGCCGCGGATCATTTCCCAGATCAACCGGTTTCTGACCGGGATCGAGATCCACCCGGCGGCCACGATCGGTGAGAGTTTCTTCATCGATCACGGCTCAGGGGTGGTGATCGGGGAGACCGCCGAGATCGGCAACGATGTGACGCTTTATCAGGGCGTGACTCTGGGAGGTACCGGCAAAGAAACCGGTAAACGCCACCCCACCCTGGAAAACGGGGTCACCGTTGGCGCCGGGGCCAAGGTGCTGGGTTCCATCACCATCGGCGAGAATGCCAAGATCGGCGCCGGCAGCGTGGTCATTCACGATGTGCCCGCGAATTCGACTGTGGTCGGCAACCCGGGACGGCCGGTGCGCGAGCGCGGCAGGAAGGTCGGAGCCGCCGATCTGGACTGGACGCATCTGCCCGACCCCGTGGCCGACGCCATGCAATCACTGGTGCGCCGCGTAGTGGAACTGGAGAACGAGTTCAAGGATGCTTTTCCGGAAAAACGGGAAGAGATAGAAAAGGCTCAGGAAACCGGCGAGCGGGAGCTGGACCGCGTATTTGATTATTACCGCGGGCTCGGCATCTAGCCGCACCGGGGCCTGTGATAAAATGGCGGCGGAACGTCGCCGGATATCAACTTACGATCGGAGCGTGAGGGAAAATTGAGTAAGGTCAGGAGGCTCGTCCTCGATGTGCTGAAGCCCCACCAGCCCACTATCCTCGACCTGGCTGTGAAGCTGGGTGACCTCGAAGGCGTCGAGGGAACCGATGTGGTGCTCAATGAGATCGACAACAAGGTTGAGAACATCAAAATCACCCTGGAAGGGCCGCACATAAATTTTGATGAAGTGGCCGCGGTGATCCAGGAGAGCGGCGGCTCGATCCATAGCATTGACAAGGTGTCCACCGGACGCGAGCTGATCGAAGAAGCCAACACACCGCAGGACATCACCGCCCGCTGGATGAGATGACAAGGGGGCCGGACCCCGCTCCTTGAAACTTCCCAGTATCCGCACTTTACGCCGGTACCACCGCATCGCGCGCGTCGGTGAGATCGCCCGCCGTTATTTCGCTATGAATGCCTTCGACGGCGTGCTCACCATGCTCGGCATCCTCGTCGGCGGTTATTTCGGGGATATCCGCAGTCCTGGCTCCGTCGTCACACTTGGTGTCACCGCTTCGTTCGCCATGGGTGTCTCCGGCTTTTATGGAGCCTACTCGACAGAGAGAGCCGAGCGCAGCCGGGCGCTGGACGAGCTCGAGAAATCCACCCTCAGCGACCTCCGGGATACGGACATCGGCCATGCTTCGGTATACGCCACCGTGGTCGTCTCCCTCGTTGACGGCCTATCGCCCTTCGCGGCCGCAGCCATCGCCATCTCCCCCTTTTTCCTGGGAAGCTCGATCGACATCAATAATGCTTACTACGCCGCTTTCGGACTGGCCTTCGCGGAGCTGTTCGGCTTGGGCGTGTTTCTGGGGGCCGTCAGCCGCGAGCGGATGATCCTGTCCGGTCTGAAAATGGTGACCGCTGGCCTGGTCTGTGCCGGCGTCGGATATACACTGGGGGCGGCTGCGGGATGATAAAACCATCTGCGGCTCAGCTGCTTGAGGGTCTGAATGAGCCCCAGCGGCGGGCGGTGGAGGTCGCCTCAGGACCGGTGCTGGTGCTGGCGGGAGCCGGCTCGGGAAAGACCCGGGTGCTCACTCACCGGGTTGCCTTCCTGATCGCCGCCCACGGGGTGCGCCCGCACGAGATCCTGGCTATCACCTTCACCAACAAGGCCGCCGGCGAGATGAAGGAGCGCATCGAGAGTCTGGTAGGCCCGATCGCTCGCACCATGTGGATCAGCACCTTCCATTCTGCCTGCGCCCGGATCCTCCGCAAGGAAGCACAGAGCCTCGGCTACCAGCGCAATTTCACCATCTACGATGCCGCCGATCAGGTACGGCTGGTGCGGCGCTGCCTCAAGGAACTGAACCTGGACGACAAGCGGTTTCCGCCCAGGGGGATCCACGCGGTGATCTCCTCCGCCAAGAACCAATTGATCGGCGCCGAGGAATTCGCCGGCATGACTGAAGATTTCTTTGATGACACCGTCGCCCAGACCTACCGCCTATACCAGAAGATGCTGTTCGCCAACAATGCCATGGATTTCGACGACCTGATGGTGCGGACGGTGGAGCTGTTTCAGAACTTCTCCGACCGGCTGGAACATTATCAGAGCGCCTTCCACCACATTCTGGTAGATGAATATCAGGATACCAACCACGCCCAGTACACGCTCGTGAACCTGCTGGGACGCGAGCACCGCAACATCTGTGTCGTGGGCGATGACGACCAGAGCATCTACTCCTGGCGTGGCGCCGACGTGCGCAATATCCTCGATTTTGAGAAGGATTATCCTGAAGCGGTCGTCATCAAGCTGGAACAGAATTATCGTTCCACCCAGACGATCCTGACTGCCGCGAACCATGTCGTCGGCCATAATCAGGATCGCAAGTCCAAGGAACTCTGGACGGAGCTGGGCACGGGCGACCCCGTGACGGTGACGGAGCTCGATGACGAACATGCCGAGGCCCGTTACGTGGCGGGTGAGGCCATGCGCCTGCAGCAGGATGAGGGCTACCGCCCCCAGGACATCGCGGTCTTTTACCGGGTCAATGCGCAATCGCGCGTACTGGAGGACATCCTGGTCCGTTATGGCATGGCGTACCGCGTGGTAGGCGGCACCAAATTCTATGAACGGGCTGAGATCAAGGATGCCGTGGCTTATCTGACGGTGATCGACAATCCGGCTGACTCGGTGGGCTTTGGCCGTATCGTCAATTCCCCCAAGCGCGGCATCGGCGCGGCTACCGTGGCGTCTCTGACCAGGTTCGCTGACGCTGAAGGCCTGACTATGACCGCCGCCGCGGCCAGGGCTGGTGACATCGCTGACTTGAGGACTGCCGCGCAGAAGTCTCTTGCGGCGTTCAGCGGCCTTCTGAGACGCCTGGCTGAGACCGCCGGCAAATCGCCGGTCGCGGAGACGCTGGACGAGGCGCTGACGGCGAGTGGCTATATCGAGGCGCTGCAGGCTGAGCGAACGATCGAAGCCGAGGGGCGGATCGAGAATCTGATGGAACTTGTGGGGGTGGCTGAGGAATACGACCGCCGCGCCGCCGGCGAGGGCTCGCTGAGCCAGTTCCTGCAAGAGATCTCACTGTATACAGACATCGATAAACTAGCGGAGACTCAGGAAGCTCTGACCCTGATGACTTTACATAACGCCAAAGGTCTCGAGTTCCCGGCGGTGTTTATCATTGGCGCAGAAGAGGGCATCTTCCCCCACTCCCGTTCGCTGGAGGAGCAGAACCTCGAGGAAGAGCGCCGGCTGTGTTATGTCGGCATGACGCGGGCGATGAAACGGCTGTATTTCTGCTACACGACCACCCGCAACCTCTATGGTGGACGCAGCTATAACATGGCCTCACGGTTTCTGGGAGAGATCCCCGATGAGCTGCTCAGGTTCGAGTCCAAAGCCGGTCCCTCCCGGGTCGGCGGTGGCAGCAGTTTCATCGGTTTGCAGCCGGATGATACCGGCATCGACGAAGCAGCGGGCGGCGGCGGTGACACGGCTTCTTTCTTCAGCGTGGGAGACAAGGTCGTCCATGCCGTCTTCGGCGATGGTATGGTCACCGGTGTGGAGCGGGGCGGCACGGTGGCTGTGAGGTTCGTGGACGGCTCAGAGCGCAAGCTGATGGTCGACTACGCGCCGCTGAAGAAGAAATAGCGCCCGGTGGTCAGTCTCCGCCTTTGCCGCTGAAGCAATCCCAGGATTCCCGCGCCATCTTTTCCTTGATGGCGCTCATCGCCTGTTCTCCATCCAGCAAACTGGCGCGCTCGGCCTCCAGCGCGGCCGGCTTGATGCGCAGCACCCAGCCTGACCCGTAACAATCGTCATTCACCACGCTGGCGCTATCGAGCACGGCCTGGTTGATCTCAATAATCTTGCCGGAGAGCGCCGCGTTGATCGGCCCGACATATTTGCCGCTCTCGATAATCGCCACCCGCTTGCCCTTGGCGACATCCTCGCCGACCTTCCGGGGCCTGACATACAGAATATGCCCGGCGATATGCTGGCCGATATCGGTAAGCCCGGTGGTGACGGAGCCATCTTCGTCGAAGCGGACCCACATCTGGTTATCCACGTCGTACAGAATGCCCTCTTCCGGGAAGAAACAGCCTTCGATGTCAGCCATCTATACCTCGCTTACATTGGTCTGGGGGGCTCATGCCCGGGATTCACTGGCAATAAAATACCTGCGCCGGAAGAATAGCGCAAGACTCGCCGTGCTGATCATCACAGCAACCTCGATCAGCGATCAACGGCAGCCGGCCTGGCGGCGATGGTTTTTAGCCGGCGCTTGTCGGCGCGCACCAGAGGATCATCATCCAGCCAGCCCATCAGCAAGGCCAGCATTGGCGGCGCAAAGCGGTTGCCCGCTCTGCCTGCCAGGGAGTAATAGGACCATTTGCCATCCCTCCGGCCGGTCACCAGCCCCGCGGCCTTCAGAGTCGACAAGTGTCCGGATACGGTCGATTGCGACAAGCCCAAGATCTCGATCAGATCGCAGACGCAAAGTTCCCTGCCATCAAGTAATTTCAGAATCCTGGCACGTACCGGGTCTCCTGCCGCTTTCATTACTGCCTCATAGTCCTGTAACGATCCGCCCATTGGATTTCCTTATGTCATGATAATGGATGATATATCGGCTCAAACCGATATGAAAAAACTACATATCGCCAACGACCGATATAATATCCTTTGGGTGGGTTATCTGGCAATAAGATAATGCGATGCGCAAGCTGCCTGTCAGTTTGGCTGGGAAGCGCGGTGAGTCCTTCGGGAGCGGGAGGACTAGAAGAAGAATACCTGGTCGGCGTCGAGCGAGAGGTCGACGATGGCTGCGGCGCCGATCATCTCGCAGCCTTCCGTGATGTCTTCCATGGAGAGCTCCTCCCCTTCCATCGCTTGGGCACAGACCATGAACTTCACACCGGCCTGATGAGCACGGTCCAGCCAGGTTTTCAGGGTGACGCCGCTGCCTTTAACCAGCTCGATCTGCTCCGCGGCGCCCTTCTTGAGCAGCGTGACGCCTTCCATCGTGAACCAGATGGAAACGTCCATGTCCATGGCCGCCGCACTGGTCGCGATGTACAGGGGTGCGTACGTGCGTTTCGGTTCCCGGACGCCGCTGGTCTGCAGGATGAGGATCTTTTTTGCTTCAGGCTCCATAAGAGGCGATTGTATCTGGTTTTAGTGACGCGCATCAACTTCGGAGCGGCCAATTGCGGGTATGTTTGAGGTGTTAATGATCTGCGGCGACGATGAAAGGAGCCAAAATGTCCGGAAATATAGTCAGAGGCCGCATGAGCGACTTTAGAGAATCGCTGACCCAGGTAAGCCCGCTGCGCCTGAGGGAGCCTCTGGCTGGTGTGCTGGGCGCTATCGCTGCGCACGACCATGCGATCGAGTATGCCTATACGGACGCGGTCAAGCTTGCGGGTCATGCCTGTCCGACGGTGACCGGAGCCTGGCTCGCCTGCCGCGAGGCGCTGGCGGAATTGTATCCGGGTGAGGAGTTGCCGGTTCGGGGCAATATCTCTGTAACCGTATTTGGAGCTCCTGATGAAGCGGTATACGGCGTCATGGCGCAAGTGATCAGCCTGATCACCGGCGCAGCGCCTGCCACCGGGTTCAAGGGGCTGGGAGGCGCTTTCGTGCGGAAGGATCTGCTGTCTTTCAGGGAAGAGAAACCGGATCCGGCGGCAATCAGCTTCGAGTTCACCCGAGCGGATAACGGCAGTTCGGTACTGGTGAAATTCCTCCCCTGGGCAGTCCCCTTCCCGGATGAGAAGGCTCAGAGATCCAGCGAGCTGATGGAAAAGGTTCTTGGTGGTGCGGCAACGGCTGAGGAAACGGCGGAGTTTCAGGATCTGTGGATGGAGAAAATCGAATGGATGCTCACCCAGGAGGATACAGCTCCCTGGCTGCTCACCGAAGCAAGGTAGCGCTGGTCTTCCCCAGGGAACATGGCGCCTGGGCGATGTTACTGGCGCCTTATCTCGCCGGCCTGCTGGTGGCATGGAGTGCCGATTGGAGCAGCGCCAGAGTAATTCAGGGTATTGCCGGGCTCACCGGGATCGTGATGCTGCACATGGGAAGGCCGTCGCTCGTCAGGTTGCTGAAGCGCCGGGTTGTCGCAGGGCCTGCGAGGGATGATCTGCTCCCCCTGGCCGCGGGTGCGGCGCTGTTTCTGTTACCCGGCGCGGCGATCTTCCTGTTCCTGGGATCCATGGGTGGCTATCCCGGGCTATGGTGGCTGGCGGCGGCTGCCCTGTTGTTTGGGGGTTTGCACACCATTTATTCCCTGAGGCGCCGGGAGCGCTCCGAGCTGGCCGAGCTGATCGGCGTGATGCTGCTGACGATGACCGCGCCTCTGGGCTTCTACCTCGGGAGCGGCTCGTTCGCCAGGCAATCGTGGACGATCTGGGCGCTGTCGGCGTTGTATTTCGGCGCCAGCATCTTCGTAATACGTGCCCGGCTGCGGGGCGCGGGCGTAAAGAGTCCGGTCTGCCTGCAACCGGTCATCAGTGCCTGGGCCTATCTGGCTTTCATGGTATCCGCTGTGATCTTCCTGGTCTTTACCGGATTGGTTCCGTACGCCGCAAGCATGGCCTTTTTACCAGCCCTGTTGTGGTCAGGCAACAGTCTGGCCCACACCGGATCCCGGCTGCAAGTAAAACGCGAAGGGGTCGTGCAGTCGGTGCTGGCTCTCTGGTTTCTTGCCATGCTTACAGGGGCATATATTTTCTAGGAAGAAACAACGGGGCGCCGAAGGCGCCCCGTTGTTGTTATTTATTGCACTGCGGACCGGAACTTAAATGAACAGGCTCATGTCCGCATCCATCGCATACTCCAGGAATGTGGCAGCGCCGCAGCTCTTCTCCACTTCATCGATCAAGTCATCAGGATCGATCTTCATGACATCAAGAGTCAGTTGACAGGGCCACAGCTTGACGCCGCTCTCAGCGCAGACGCTGACTAGCTCGGGAATGGTCGGCATGCCGACCTTGCTCATCATGCCGTTCATCATCTTGGTAGCCACGGCAGTCATGCCAGGCAACATTCCGATGATATTGGGGACGGCCACCGGCATGGCTGGATTGCCCACCGAGGCCACCTTCAGGCGGCCATACTTCTTCTTGTTGACGATATCCAACCCGAAGAACGTGAAGAAGATGCCGCATTCCATGTCCATGGCCGCGGCCGTGCTGGCCAGGATGAGCGGCGGGTACGCCATGTCCAGCGTTCCCTTTGATGCGATGATGGCTAAACGCTTTGCCATTGTTCTATGTCACTTACCTTTCCTTACGAAGAAGTGGAATGTCTCCCCTTCCTCGGTCGAACCGACGAACTCGTGCCCAGCCCGGTTGGCCCAGGCGGGAATGTCGCCCTTGGAGCCCGGATCGGTACCGATGATCTCCAGCACCTGACCGATTTCCAGAGCGTCGATGGCCTTTTTTGATTTAACCACCGGCATCGGGCAGCAGAGGCCTTGTACATCGAGTACTTCATCAGCTTTTAGATCGGTTGCGTCTCCCATATCTCCTCCTTTTATACTTTCTCGTTTTTTGGCTCAACTTAAGACGTCGGCGGCAAGCGCAGGGAGAGTGCCCGCCCGACATCCAAGCTTTCTGAAACTTTGTTTACGCCGCCGTCGACATAGGTCGCCAGTTCCTTCCTCACCCGCTGAGCATCAGCCGCCGCCAAACTGAATGGGAAACTGCGGATGTCTCCCGGTGGGCCATCGCCAAAGGGACGGTTACAGGCGCACCTCATGGTAGCACCCCGGCAGCCGCTGGTCATGAACGGTTCACCAGATTCGATCAGGGCATCGATGTCAGATTTACTGACGCCAAAGCCGGTGATCATGCCCCATTCGTCGAACTCCATCCCGGAGGCTGAGCTGAGGCCATAGTCTATCAGGAACCGCGCCAGTTGTATTCTGCGCCATTGGCCCGCCGGACAGGGCGCGCTGCTTTCCAGTTGCGATCCCTGTTCGGGAAAAAACGAGAAAAGGTGCGTCCCGGCGCCCAGATCATGGACGCGTTGCATCGTTTCCACCATCTGCGCTTCGGTTTCACCCAGCCCTGAAATCAGATGACAACCGGCCTGACCGCGGCCGAACACCCGGACCGCCTCTTCCAGCGTACTCCAATAAGTATTCCAGTTATGCGGCCCGTTTACACCTTTTCCGCGGTGAGCCGCAAAGACCTTAGAAGTCGCCGCGTCGATCGCTATCGACGCCATGTCAGCCCCGGCGGCAAACAGGTCATCCAGATGCCCGTCTTTCATGGAACTGGGATTCACCAGCACCGAAACCGGCAGATCCAGCGCGGTGGTGATCTTTTCCACCACCCAGCGGCTATCCTCAACCGCCCGGGGATGCATCACCATTGAGACGCAGACACGTTCAAAAAGGGTGCAATTTTCCTGGGCGCGGCTCAGGATCTCATCCAGGGAAAATGTAGGCCATTCGACCCTGATGAAGCTCTGGCCCTGGCGCTGACCGCGCGCCAGGCCGCAATAGGAGCATTTTGCGTAGCAGCCCTCGGGGTATGTGAGAAGCAGGTTCAGGCAATGAAGCTGCGCTCCGCGGTAAAATATGCCTGGCCGCAATCCGAGAGTCATCGCGGCCGCCAGGCTGACTCGCAAGAAATCCGGACTGGATTGTTGAGTTTGATCTGTCAATTAAGCTGCTCCGGCGCGGGCCGGCCGCGCTCCAAACCACCCGTGTTCGAACTTCGCCGAAAGGCCTGTATCCGAGACTGGGACTGGCTCATAGAGACGTTTTCTTCTTTTATACGCTGAGCGCAGCGCTACTCCGAACAAAGACTCTATCTCCCGCGCGTATGCCGCCAGTTCATTGAAATCGCCATCGCGGGCCGCCCTGGCAGCAGCTTCTCCCGCTAATGCGCCGGAATGAAGCGCTAACCAGATGCCGGCACCGGTGACCGGGTGGCACAGGCCCGCAGCATCGCCTGCCAAAATCACATTTTCATGCCGGGTATTCAACGGCCCCCCCACTGGAATCAGCCCCCCTGATGCAGCTTCAGTGCGTGATTCAATAAGGCCATCGCCGGCAAGCTTCGCGAGCAACCATTTTAAGGCCTGATGCGGCTTGGCGCCAACCCCTTTTTCCACGCCGGCGCCGATGCGGGCAAAGCCGGGAGAATGGCTGTATCCGCCGGGAAGTGCACCGCCGCCGGCGGTCGAATGACCGCATGGGAAAAGCCAGCCATAACCGCCGGGAAATTCCCTCCCCAGATAGATCTGTGTGGTACGAACCTTTCTGGTCAATTTCGCCATGCATTGAGCCGCCACGACGAAATCGCGGTTCGGTCTGCCGATCGCTGCAGCGATCCGGGAACGAGGCCCATCGGCGCCGATCACGACTTTGGCCCGGATCTTCTGGAGTCCATGAGAGGAAACAGCGCCGAGCTCGGTGCTGAGCCCATCTTTGGCCAGGCGGAGCGCCCTGGTCGCCGGTAAGATCCTGGCGCCAGCCTTGCCCGCCATCCGAGCCAGCCATTGGTCCAGCAGGTCACGCTGGATGATGAATCCAGGTGAGGCGTATCGGTGCGTGCTGCCATCGGGGAAGAATGCCTTTATTTCTTTGACGGGAAAACTGTCGGCGAGATCAAACCCAGCGAGACCAAGAACCGCGGCCAGCGGGAGAAAGCCGGCGCACTGTGCCGGAACGCCGATCTGCCGGCGCCGGTCGATCATGATGACACTGGCGCCCAGTTCGGCCGCTGCCCTGGCGGCGCTGCTGCCGGCCGGCCCAGCGCCGACGACCAGTACGTCACATTCTTCTTCCTCAGATGATGCCATGGGGATCATTCAGACCGCCGGCTGCTCGATGACGCTGTTTTTGTCTGTGGCGATCGCGAGGACTTTTTCCAACAATTCGATTTTCAGGGTGGTCTGGTTTTCGAAGCGTCCCTGGTACGCTGAGTCTTCCTGATCAAGTTCGTAGCAAGTGGTATCGCTGATATCCACCAGAGCGCCGGTCATGCCAGAGGTGCTGAAGGTCCGGTGCCGCTTGGCCAGGAACGCCTGGCAGCAGCAACCAATAAAGGAAGTCGCACCAGCATTCTGGCAGGAGCTCAACACCTCCACCAGGTGCTCATAGCTTTGTACTGTGACCGGGGAAAGTCCATGCCTCCCGGCCAGGCCATAAGCATCCCCCACGCTGCAATCGCCGCACTCATCACAACCGTCCTGGTGGCGCAGGTGACACTCACGATCTTTGGCGCAGTATGGTAAAAGCAACACCGTGGCGGCAGCAACTGTCTCGGCCAGGCTGGCTCCACCCACCAAGTGGATGCTGTCGGCATCATCAGCTGGGATCCCCATCGCGGGATAATCGCATTTGTCCAGACAGCCTTTGAGCGCTTGCCAGAAATCATCCGGACCCAGAGCCAGGGTCTCCGGCCGATTGCTGGCGAAGAACCGCGTGATCTGGCCGGCTGCCTCCTCAAAACGAAGATCCTTCAGGCAGGCCTCCAGGTCGTAAAGGGCTCTCGCGGGACTGAGGAAGAAATCTCCCGTGAACAGAACGCTTTTAATGGCGCGCCGCTGCCAGTCGATGGCAGCGGCCGCGCGGATGATCCCCCCGGCGCCTTTGTGAACAGACCGGAGCACGGTATTGGCATGAGGCGGGTGGCTGATGTCATCGACCCATTCGCCAGATTGGAATCGAGGCAGGCATGCCTCAAGCAGCGATTGTTCGGGGCTTGTCAGTTCGCCGGCCTCCAGCCGGACGCCGAACGCCTCTTCGAACCCCCCGGCGAGTGCCTCCTTGATGGCGACGGGCTGGGGCGGATCGCCGATCAGAGAAGCCAGGCCTACTACCCGTTCGGCGGCCGATTCGAGTTCATGGGCCTCGAGCTTTTCCGTAGGGACGCGCAGCGCCCTGAACATGGTCTCGAGATCGAGTTGCGTCAGCAACGTTCCCTGAAAGAGAAAAGCATCGCCCTCATAGGCGCCGCCGGTTCCTGATAATTTTCTGCCGCTGGCCTCGATGTCGTTGCGTGGTCTAAAACTCGCATTTACACCCAGCTGGGCCAGTCCGGTGACCACCGCCTCGCAGATCAACTCGGTGAGATCTGCCAGCCGGCCACCCCGCATCAGCCTGCCGCACAAACCGTCTCTCCCGGCAATGACCTCCCAGCATATCTGTGCGGGATCGACAAAGATGGCGCCGCCGCCGGTGATCCGCCGATTGACCTCGATCCCATGTCGGTGGCAATAATCTTCCCTGATCTCCTGCGCGGTGGCCTGATGGCGGCCGACCAGCACGGCCGGCTGAGAGAACTTTAGAAAACGCACGGTGTCGGGTATGGCGTCCCGACTGCGCAGGTCGAGCAGCGCCCGGTCCAGAGCGATATTCTCCGCGGCGCTTCGGGCGCCAGTGTCCAGCAGCCGCCAGGTCGGCATTCTATTCAAGTAACGGCTCCCGCCATCAGCGCACAGCAAGATTCGGAAAAGCGCACCTCAAGACCCAGACGCCGTGCTTCCTGAAATGTTTCTTCCGAGGGAAAGGCGACGCCATCCAGACCTGCCGCCAAAGCCAGACGGTCAGTCTCAACCTTGTGATCGCCGGCTGGCCGTTCGCAACCGAGCAACACCGGTGTCTCCGGAAACAATTCCCGGGCAGCATGGAAGATCTCGGCGAACTGGGCCGGTGCGGGTGGAGTGACGCCGCTCATCGGCGTCCCGGGCAGCGGCCGCAGGCCTACCAGGACGAGGCTGCTGACCGGATACCGGGCGATCATCTTAAGCGCCTCGATCTCCCCGATCACCCTCCCCCGGTCCAGGCCGATTACCACATGTGGAGAAACGGGCACGCCGGCATTGGTCAGATTACACAAGGACCGCTCGTAATCCGCCGGCCGGCTGTCCAGATGACAGACGTTCCAGATGGTCTCCGCAGAACCGATGATGTCTATCAGCGCCGCATCGATGCCGGCGCCAGCCAGACCCGCGGCCAGCGAGCTGCTGGTACGCCCGGTATGAACCATGACCTTGAGCCCCAGGTCCTGTCTGATGGCGCCGATGGCGCCCAGGAAGCTTTCCAGAGGAACGATACCGGCGCGGTCAGAGCCGCCGCTGATCAGCAGTCCGGCGGCTCCCCCTTCCTGGATTTCCCGGGCCGCGGTAAGCAGCGACTCCGCGGAATCCGCCGCCCGCATCCACTTGAGGATCTGGCCCTGGCAATGGTCGCACATCAGCGCACATTCGCCGCCAGTCAGCGAAACCGGCACGAAACAGCCTTTGCCAGTCTGGCTGAACTCCCCAGCGTCGTACCGCTTCACCGAAGGCGCGAAGAAGGTGACGCCTGACCCGGCGCCGGGCCTGAAGGTTGAATTTCCGGTCATCATCACCACGGCGGTTACTGCATTTCACCCTTGCCGGCGCACACCCTGTGCCGATAGCAACGGAATGCAGGGGCCAAGTATAACAAATGGCTTCCCGAGCCAGCGTAAAAACATTCTTGATTATGAAGGTTAAATATATTGAAGAGGGTGCTTTCGTAGTGATAAAATCACATCCAGGCGGGCTTTTCTTCTTTCCGGGGGTTCCTTTCTGCGCTGATCCCAAAAGCGGTTTGACTGGTTTATAAGTTTTAATGAATAAATGTCATATTACTGTCGCCGTTACTAATCATCGAGCAAGGGGTGCCAGCCAATGCCGGCAGCAATTGAGATCGATGGCCTGACCAAGATCTATCGCACCAGCGATGGAGATGTTAAAGCTGTTGACAGCCTGGATCTGCAGGTCGAAGAGGGCGAAGTGTTCGGATTTCTGGGTCCCAACGGAGCCGGCAAGACGACTACGCTGCAGATGCTCATGAGTGTGATCTTCCCCACTGCCGGCGACGCGTTCCTCCTGGGCAAGCCACTCACAGATCAGGGTGTGCGCGAGCGGATCGGTTTCCTGCCAGAGTTGTTCCAGTTCCACACTTACCTGCGGGCTGATGAATTCCTGGATTTCCATGCCCGGCTTTATGGCATGCCCGCCGCTGACAGAGACCTGCGGGTCGGGGAAGCGCTGGATCTGGTGGGTCTTTCGGAAAATCGCAAATCCCGTCTGCGGACTTTTTCCAAGGGCATGCTCCAGCGGATCGGCATCGCTCAGGCGATCATCAACCGGCCGAAGCTGCTATTCCTGGATGAGCCCACATCGGCTCTCGACCCCATGGGCCGCCGGGATGTGCGTGACCTGATCCTGTCTCTGCGGGACGCGGGCACCACTGTATTCCTTAATTCCCACCTGTTATCCGAGGTGGAGATGACCTGCTCGCGTGTGGGCATTCTCAACGACGGCAAGCTGGTGCGCGTCTCAGACCTGGACTCTCTGGTCGAGCCTGGGCATACCGTCGAGGTCAGGGCTGTCGGCATCGATGATGAGACGATGCGGAGCATCGAAGAGCTGGCGGAGCGGGTGGAGCGAAATGATGGCTATCTGCTGGTGACCGTCAAGGAGCAAGGCATGCTCAGCGAGTTGGCGCGCCTGATCATTGACAGCGGCGCCAGCCTGACGGAATTCAACCCCCGCCAGGTGCCTCTGGAGGAAGCATTCATGAGAGTGATCGCCGAGAGCCGCGCGGAAGCAGATGAACCTGGTGATGAGTCATGAAGACCTGGGCGCTGGCGCGTTTTACCTTCAGGGAGACCATTCGCACGCGCACGATGATCGCCGGGCTGGTGATCAGCCTGCTGTATCTGGCCCTGGTGCCGATGCTCAGCAGCCCCAGCGGCGGCGGCGCGGTCATCGGCGATGCCTCGGCGAAAACCGCGGCCGGCCGTGATTTCCTGGCATTTGCGCTGGGGGGCCTGAACTTTATTGGCATGTTCATGGCGATCTTCACGACACTGGGTGCGGTTTATACCGAGATCGAGAGAGGCACGATCGTCACCATCATCAGCAAACCCGTTAGCCGCTGGCAGGTCATCGCCGGCAAGTGGGCCGGTCACACACTGCTCATGGGCGGTTATGTGATGCTGATGGGCGTGGCCCTCTGGCTATCGGTAGCCGTGGGTTCCGGCACGCTGGTCTGGCGTTTCTTCCCCGCTCTGTTGCTGGTGTGCCTCAATGTGATCACCATGGTCAGCCTGACTCTGGCCTTCTCCACTTTCCTGCCCGTGGTCGCCAATGCCATCTTTGTGTTTCTGATCATGGTGTTCACGTCAAATCTGCGGATTATCAATGCTATCGGCCAGACCTCCCAGAGCATCATCTTGACCTCGATCGCCAATGTTTTCCGGATGATGTTGCCCGCCAGTGAAGTCAGCGATCTTTCCAGCGTGGTGCTGATGGGCGAGAAGCGGGTCGCCGAACTTTCCGGCGCCGAGGCGGCTGCCTTTACACCCCGCAATTGGTCCTTCCTGTACGAGATCCTCTATCTGGCGGCGATGGTTGGCCTGGCGGTGTGGATTTTCCGGAAAAAGGACCTGAAGTCGGCCTGATGGCGCCGGTTTCCCATTAACGGCTGATTTAAGCTAAAATAGCAGCGAAATGAGACACCGCCTCATCATCAAGTTCGCTTTAGGAATATTTGCCGCTCTCGCTATGCTGCTGCTTGGCGCAGGATGCGGCGGCGATGACACCAACAAATTCTCCGGAACCGCCGGAACCGCTACTCAGATCCAGTGTGACGCTAACGCTCCCAGCCGGATCCCCGCGCCCACGGGTAAACCTCAATTCGTGGATTTCTTCCGCGATACCTGACCGGTCTGCCAGAGAGAGAAGCCCATCGTGAATGAGCTAGAGCAGGAATATAAGGACCGGATAGATTTCATCAAGTTCGATCTACAGACCAACGAAGGCTACTGCGAATATTTTCTCGGGTTGAAACAGCTCGAGGACGGGACCTCCACCACAAAGTACGGGTTCTCTCATCTCCCGTCCATGCTCTTCTACTCATCGAGCGGGCAGCTGGTTGAGAAGGTCGAGGAGTATCAGGACAAGGAACAGCTGAAAGCTAAAATGGATAACCTGCTGAACCAGCCGGCCGGCGCCACCAGCACGCATCCTTAAGCAACCGGCTCCGCGAAACGGCGGGCCTAAGCAGTACCCGCCGCCAGATCCCCGAAATTGACCGCTTCCAGATCGTCATGGATATCCTGCACCAGTCTTTCCCAGAATTCGTGCAACGCGCAGAGAGTCTCATGGCCGTCTCCCCCGCATTCACCGGGCCGGATCAGGCAACGGTTGAGCAGAACCGGCCCATCGATCGCTTCCACGACATCTCGCAGGGTAATGTCCGTGGCCGGCCGCGCTAGCGACACGCCTCCGTGGCTTCCCCTCAACGTCCGGAGCAGCCCGGCTCGCGCCAGGGTCCTCACGATCGTCGGCAGGTATTTTTCGGGGATATTTTGCCGGGAGGCTATTTCCCGTGTCTGCACCAGCGTGCCGTGTGGCATGACAGCGAGGTCCATGATGGCGCGGATAGCATAATCCGCTTGCCGGCTGATCTCCATCGAGTCTCCCTGGGGACGGGTCATCGCCAGACGGAAAGGCGAAGGCAATAAACAATTAATACAGAACTATAATTGTTCACTTTAATGCAGCTGCCAAAGGCTGTCAACGGGT
>Ga0172371_10004676_pt1 | contig 20588 bp, 23 predicted proteins | sample Lak12m_FD_114543 | JGI IMG/M metagenome (GOLD analysis project Ga0172371, IMG submission 114543) | Freshwater microbial communities from Kabuno Bay, South-Kivu, Congo - kab_022012_12m | ecosystem: Environmental > Aquatic > Freshwater > Lake | place: Democratic Republic of the Congo: South-Kivu... | reverse complement strand
TCCTGGAACTTGACGATCCCGAGTGGTTTCCTGAGCATGATTGCTTGAGGGTTGGGGGCGTGTCGGCCAAGGTGTCCTTAACTCGCCAAGGGCAGCGGGTGTTTTTGGATGGTCATTTGAGCTTTGTCTGTCGCTTTGTCTGCGATTCATGCCTGGAACTCTACCTTGAGCCCCAGGATTTTTTTTTCAAGATGGAATTCGAATATCGGTCGGCCCACGACCCCTACTGGCAATCGGAGGATCAGCAGTGCTTTGCAGGAGAGATGGATGTTGAGTTTCTTCGTGAGCCGGAGATCGATCTCTCTTCCGTGCTGGCGCAGCAGGTTGTCTTGTCTGCGCCGGTCAAGAGGCTCTGTTCGCAATCGTGTCGAGGGCTTTGCCCTTGCTGTGGGCTTAATTTGAATAAAGAGCAGTGTGCATGCCGTGACCAAAAAACGAATTCACCCTTTCAGGTCTTAACTCAGGTGAAAGGGAGATAAGAGTATGCTAACGGTACGGAACCGTAGCGGACAGCTACTCCCTTTGTGATTGTCCACCCCCCGAAGCCAGAAAATACGATAAACCCGGAGTCGTAACCATTCAGCAGCGCCGCAGATGCTAGGAAGCGGCCTGCGCTGTGTGCTTTTCGCACATGAGCAGGCCGCTGGCAACGCAGATGTTGTGTTGCTGAATGGTTACCTAACTTTTACCATAGATGAGGCAAGATAATGGCATTACCAAAACGAAGACATTCCCATAGCCGTACCCGAACCCGCCGTGCCCATGATTTTTTGACGGCACCCAACGTTTCAGTCTGCCCGGACTGCGGTGAAGCGAAACAGCCTCATCGTCTCTGTGGCGGTTGTGGAAAGTATCATGGTCGTACGGTCGTCACCTTTGAAAAAACTGTCGCTTGATGTTGTCTCGGGATTGGGTCAATTCAGGGCTCGTGCGGCCTACGTGATACGCAAAGATGGAGCCTTCTGTGATGACTTGGCGCAGGTGAGGGAACTTCGTTGCGCATAGCACTTGATGCCATGGGTGGTGATTTTGGCTCAGATCAGTTGGTGGCAGGGGCTGTGCAAGCCGTGCGTGAGTTTGGTCACCATGTTGTCCTGATTGGTGACCAGCACGTCTTGCAGACTGTCGTTGACCAGCAGGCTGGCGGTCTCTCGCAAATCAGTATCGTTCATGCCACCCAGGTTGTTGGCATGGATGAATCCCCATTGGAGGGGATTCGCAAGAAGGCGGATTCCTCCATCCGGGTGGCGTTCAAACTCTTGCAGCAGAAACAGGTTGACGCGGTGGTCAGTGCCGGGAACTCGGGTGCGACCATGGCGGCGGCGGTGAAAGAGGTGGGCAGGTTGCAGGGTATCTCCCGTCCCGGTATCGCCGGTGTCTTTCCAACTTTGAAAAGTCCCTTGGCTATCATGGACGTTGGGGCCAATGTAGACTGTCGCCCTCAGCATCTCTATCAGTTTGCCATCATGGCGACAGCCTTTTCCAAGGCACTGTTTGGCATTGATTGCCCGAAGGTGGGGTTGCTCAGCATTGGCGAAGAGGGCGGCAAGGGTAATGCCCTGGTGAAGAGTACTCATGAGTTGTTGTTGGGGAGTTCGTTACACTATATTGGCAATGTCGAAGGGCGTGATGTCTTTCGTGGCGATGTCGATGTCATGGTCTGTGATGGCTTTGTTGGCAACATCTGTTTGAAGTTGAGTGAGGGCTTGGCTGAGGCGATGGTCGCGATGTTGCGGGAAGAGCTTGGCAAAAATGTTCGCTCAAAGGTTGGCTATCTCCTCTCTCGTCAGGCCTACGCCAATGTCAAAAAACGGACGGATTACGCCGAGTATGGTGGCGCCCCATTACTGGGCTTTAATGGCACCGGGATTATCTGCCATGGACGTTCCAACGCTACGGCGATTAAAAATGCCATTCGTGTGGCGGCGGAGTTAGTACACAACAAGATGAATGATCGGATTCTCGAAATGCTTGCTCAGTCGGAAGTCAAGGACTCCTCTGAGGGTGAGGTCTGACTTGATGAGGGAAAGATGACGAAGTCATTTGTCTTGGGCACGGGCTCGTGTCTCCCCAAGCGGGTCTTGACCAATCTCGAACTCGAGGGCATGGTCGAGACCACGGACGAGTGGATTTCGACGCGGACAGGGATTAAGGCCAGAAGGATCTCCGGTGCGGGGGAGGAGACTTCAAAACTAGCGGCTGGGGCGGCTAGGCAGGCCCTGGAGATGGCCGGTATGACTCCCGAGGATATCGATATCCTCTTGCTTGGTACGATGACCAGTGAGATGAGCATGCCTTCTTGTGCCTGTCTGGTGCAGAAGGAACTGGGGGCGGTTAATGCCTTCGCCTTTGATTTGAATGCCGCCTGCTCTGGTTTCCTCTATGCCCTCGATCTGGCCGATGCCTATCTACGACGGGATCCCCACTTGAAAATTATGGTTATTGGGGCTGAGACGCTCTCGTCTCGGGTCAACTGGCAAGATCGTGATACTTGTGTGCTGTTTGGTGATGGGGCGGGGGCCTGTCTGGTGACGGGTGCGGCCAAGGGCTCTGGTGTTGTGTTCAGCAAGATGTTTTCTGATGGCCGCCTCTTTGATCTGCTCTGCATGGATTCTGCCCTGGGGATGAATCCCGAGCTTTGCAATTACCACCATCAGGGCTCGTTTATCCGCATGATTGGCCGAGATGTCTTTCGTTATGCCGTGCGGGCCATGGCTGGGGCAATTGAACATGTTCTCGAGCAAAGCGGTCTAACGGTCGCAGAGATCGCCCTCTTTATCCCTCATCAGGCCAATATCCGCATCGTGAATAGTTTGATGGAACGTCTCTCGATTCCGGCAGAAAAGGTCTATGTTAATATAGACAAGTATGGTAATACGTCGGCAGCCAGTATCCCGATTGCCTTGGATGAGGCCAATCGGGATGGGCGGTTGCAGGCCAATGACCTGTTGCTTTGTTGTGCCTTTGGTGGTGGGTTTACCTGGGGGGCGATGATCGTCCGTTGGTGAGCGACGTGCCGTTGCTAATTTTGATTCCCCCGGGTGTTGTCGTGGGATTTTTGTTGAGCGTAAACCACTGAGCTGGGGAAAGAGGATGGATTATTTTTTGACTGAAGAGCAACAGATGATTGTTGATGTCGCTCGCCAGATAACAGAGGAAAAGATTATCCCTTGTCGTGCTGAGCTCGATGAGAAGGAAGAATTCCCGGCTTCGATTATTCGCGATATTGCTCAAGCTGACCTGGCGGGGCTCTATATTGCCGAACAGTACGGTGGCTACGGTGGTGGTACCTTCGATATTGTTCTTGCTCTTGAACAGTTGGCCCGAGGTTGTGTGGGTATCGCCACCAGTTTTGCGGCCAATGCCTTGGGTGCCTACCCCATTATCCTGGCTGGGGATGAGACGATGAAGGAAAGGTATCTCCCGATGATTGCCCGTGGGGAGAAACTGGTGGCCTTTGCCCTGACCGAGGCCAATGCTGGTAGCGATGCCTCCGGAATTCAGACGACGGCGGTGCTTGACGGCGATCATTGGGTGTTAAATGGCACCAAACAGTGGATTACTAACGGTGGTGAGGCCAACTTCTATTCGGTCATCGCCATCACCGATCGTAGCAAGGGGCCGCGTGGAGCGAGCATGTTTGTGGTTGAGGATACTGATGTTGGTTTCTCCTACGGGCAGAAAGAAAAAAAGCTAGGCATCCGAGCCTCTTCGACTCGGGAACTGATCTTCACCAACTGCCGCATCCCCAATGATCGTATGATTGGACGCCCGGGATCTGGCTTTATCACGGTGATGAAGACCTTGGATAAGTCACGGCCGGGGATTGCTATCCTCGGGGTCGGTTTGGCCCAGGCGGCACTTGACGAGGCCGCCGTCTATGCCAAGCAGCGAGTCCAGTTTGGCAAGCCGATTATCGCCTTCCAGGCGGTGCAACACCTCTTGGCCGACATGGCGATTCAGACTGAGGCCGCTCGTGCCTTGGTCTATCAGGCGGCCAAGCATATTGATGCCCATCCCCACGATATGTCCAAGGCCTCTTCGATGTGCAAGGTCTTTGCCACCGACGTGGCGATGAAGGTTACCGTCGATGCTGTGCAGGTGTTGGGCGGCTATGGCTATATGCGTGACTATCCCGTCGAAAAGATGATGAGAGATGCCAAGATCCTGCAGATTTACGAGGGTACCAACCAGATCCAGCGTAATGTCATTGGTCAGGCCCTAAACAAGGAATACATCGTATGAGGATCGTCTGTTGCCTGAAACAGGTGCCGGACACCAAGAATATCCGACTCGATCCGGTGACCAATACCCTGAGCCGCGATGGGGTAGTGAGTATCATGAATCCTTATGATCGCCACGCCCTGGAAGAGGGTGTGCGGCTCAAGGAAAGGTTTGGCGGTACGGTAGTCGCCCTGACCATGGGCCCTCCTCAGGCGGAGGAGATGCTTCGTGAGGCGGTTTCCTGTGGGGCCGATGAGGCCGTCTTAGTCTCTGACCGCGCTTTTGCCGGGTCGGATACCTGGGCGACGACCTATACCCTGACCATGGCCATCAAGGCGATAGGTGGTTGTGAACTCGTCTTGTGCGGGAAGCAGGCGATTGATGGGGATACGGCTCAGGTGGGACCTGGATTGGCCCAGCGCCTCGATTTTGCTTATGCCTCCTACGCTCGTAAGATTCATGCCCTGCAGGATAACGCCTTGCTTGTTCAGCGGATGATGGATGATGGCTATGATGAGTTACGTGTCTCATTGCCCGCCTTGTTGACGGTAGTGAAAGAGATCAATGAGCCTCGAATCCCTTCCCTCAAGGGTAAGATGCGGGCCAAAAAGGTTGAAGTGCTCCGTCTCGATGCGGCTGCCATTGCTGCCGATCCCGCCTGTTTGGGCCTTGCCGGTTCGCCGACCAAGGTCTTTCGTGTTTTTGCCCCCGAATTTCGAGGTGAACGTACTATGTTGGTTGGTAGCGCTCAAGAACAGGTCCGCCAATTGGCCGCTATCCTCGAGGCCGCTGTTTGATCATGTTGAGGGTCAATTCTGAACAATGTATCGGTTGTGGCGTCTGTGAGTCGCAATGCGCCTTTGGGGCGATTGTTGTGCGTGATGGTTGCGCCGAGGTCAACGAAAAATGTACGCTGTGCGGCACCTGTGTAGAACATTGTGAGGCCGGGGCCTTAGCGATTGAAGGTGTGACGCGGGGGACTAAGGTCAATATCGAGAGCTATCGCGGGGTCTTTGTCTTTGCTGAATTTCGTCATGGGCATATCGCCCCAGTCGCTCTGGAACTGCTTGGGGTTGGGCGTCGGCTTGCCGATGCCAAGGGGGTAACGCTTGCTGCGGTCTTGCTGGGGAGCGGGTTGGCGGGGCAGGCGGAGACCTTGATCGCCTACGGTGCCGACACGGTTTACCGGGTGGACGACCCCGCCTTGGAATATTTTACTGATGAGGCTTACGCCCATACCTTAGAAGATCTGATCCGTGAGCATAAGCCGGAGATCGTGCTGGCGGGGGCCACCGCCATTGGCCGCTCGTTCATCCCCCAAGTGGCGACGGCGCTCGGGGCAGGGCTGACGGCCGATTGCACGGATCTCTCTATCGCTGATGATGGGAATCTCCTCCAGACTCGTCCGGCCTTTGGTGGCAACATCATGGCCACCATCGTCTGTCCGGACACTCGACCGCAGATGGCTACTGTCCGTCCCCTGGTCATGCAGGCCGCCCCTCGGGAGGATAGCCGCCGGGGGCGTGTGGTTGACTATGTCCCAGCGCCTGGGCGGCTCAACTCACGGGTTGCGGTGCTTTCTTCCGTTGTCGAGGATGGCGATAAGGTCAATTTGACGGAGGCAAATATCGTTATTGCCGGCGGTCGTGGGGTGGGAAGTGCTCAAGGCTTTGCCTTGCTGCAGGAATTGGCTGACTTGCTGGATGGGGCGGTTGCCGCCTCACGGGCTGCGGTTGATGCTGGCTGGATTGAGTACCCTCATCAGGTAGGTCAGACCGGTAAGACTGTGGCACCTAAGGTCTATCTCTGTTGCGGGATCTCTGGGGCGATTCAACACCTGGTCGGGATGCGTTCGGCAGAGACGATCATTGCGATCAATCCGGATCCGAATGCCCCCATCTTTGAGGTTGCGACCTATGGTGTTGTTGGCGACCTGTTTGAGCTCCTGCCGCAGTTGAACAACATCGTGCGAGCGCGAAAGCAAGGGGAAAGGGTATGAACCTGTCAGGGAAGGTGGCGATTGTCACTGGTGGGGGGCGAGGGATTGGCCAAGCGGTGAGTCTTCGTTTGGCCGGTTTGGGGGCCAAGGTGATTGTCAATTACGTCAGTCGTCCTGAGTCTGCTTTGGCAACGGTTGCTCAGATTGAGGCAGCAGGCGGCTTGGCTCGTGCGGTACAGTTTGATGTGGCGGACAGTGCGGCGGTAGCTGATCTTTTGCCCAAGATTGCCACCGATGAGGGCCGGATCGATATTCTGGTCAACAACGCAGGCATTACCCGGGATGGTCTTTTGATGAAGATGAAGGAGGGGGATTGGGATGCCGTACTTGATACCAATCTCAAGGGGGCCTTCTCTTGTATCAAGGCAGTTTCCCGGGTGATGATGAAACAGCGTTGGGGACGGATTGTCAATATCTCTTCAGTCATTGGTTTTTCGGGAAACGCCGGGCAGGTCAATTATGCCTCGGCCAAGGCGGGAATGATTGGTCTTACCAAGTCGGTGTCGAGGGAGTTGGCCACGCGAGGGATTACTGTCAATGCCGTTGCTCCAGGGTACATCGAGACAGAAATGACAGCTGAGCTCACCCCAGAGTTGACGGCGGCGATCATGGCCCAGATCCCCCTGGCCAGACTTGGTCGGCCAGAGGATGTGGCGAGCGCAGTTGCCTATCTTGTCTCGGAAGATGCGGCCTATGTCACCGGGCAGTGTCTTCACGTCAATGGCGGGATGTATATGTAACCTTATTGAGAGAGACTGGAGCCTTTTGGCAACAAAAGCCCAGAGACTGGCTCGCCTTTTCAGGATTTATCAAACATTATTTGTAACTATCCACTTTTTTGCTGAGAAAGGTGCCGAAACCCCATAACCGGAACTGTCCAGCAGTGCCGCAGATGCGCGAAAGCGGCCTGCGAAGTGTGCTAGCTGCACATGAGCAGGCCGCTGACAAAGCAGATGTGGCGCTGCTGGATAGTTACCATTATTTAAGGAGAAAGAGTATGTCTGTGCAGGATAAGCTGATTTCTATTATCGCCGAACAACTGAGTGTGGATAAAGACAAGGTGGTTCCGGCTGCCTCATTTGTTGATGACCTGGGGGCGGATTCCTTGGACTTGGTTGAGTTGATCATGGCCATGGAAGAGGCCTTTGATGTCGAGATCCCGGATAACGTCGCCGAAAAAATCATCACCGTCCAGGACGCTATCAATCACATTCAATCAATGCAAGGGTAGGTCGCCTCTGTGAAGAGAAGAGTCGTTGTCACCGGATTAGGGCTGGTGACTCCAGTTGGTACTGGGGTTGATACCGCCTGGAACAATCTCTGCGCCGGTCGCAGTGGTATTGGCCTCATCACCCGTTTTGACGCTGGGGACTATGATGTCAAGATCGCGGCTGAGGTGCGGGATTTTCAGATCGAGGACTACATTGACAGGAAGACCGCCAAACACCTGGAATACTTTGTCCAGTACGCCGTAGCTTCTGCCAAGATGGCCTTGAACGATGCCGGCTTGGTGGTCACCTCCGCCAATGAGACCCGGATAGGTTCGATTACCGGTTGCGGTCTCGGCGGTTTGCCCACCATCGAAAAATACCATCAGGCCCTGCTTGAGCGTGGCGCCAAGAAAATCACACCGTTCTTTATCCCCATGGTCATTCCCAATATGGGGGCGGGCCAGATTTCGATTATCTTCAAGCTCAAGGGCCCTAATCTATCGTTGACGACTGCCTGCGCCGCTGGCACCCACGCTGTTTGTGAGGCCTACCACTCCATTCAACGGGGGGATTGTGACGCAGCAGTGACCGGTGGCAGTGAGTCGGTGATCTGTCCGATGGCGGTAGGGGGCTTTAGTGCCATGAAGGCCCTTTCCACGCGCAACGACGATCCTCAACGATCTTCACGCCCCTTTGATCGGGATCGGGACGGCTTCGTCATCGGTGAAGGCGGGGGGATGCTGATCCTTGAGGAGCTAAGCCATGCCCAGGCCCGAGGGGCGAAGATTTACGCCGAAGTGGCGGGCTATGGACTCTCTGGAGATGGCTACCATATTGCTGCCCCCCCAGAAGATGGCGAGGGGGCGGTGCGCTGTCTGCGCATGGCCTTGGCGACAGCCGGACTCAAAGCGGAGGACATTGATTACGTCAACGCCCATGGCACCTCAACCCAGTTGAATGACCAGGGGGAGACCCGGGCACTCAAGACCGTATTTGGTGACCATGCCTATAAGCTCGCGGTCAGTTCAACCAAGTCGATGACTGGTCACCTCTTGGGAGGGGCGGGGGGGATTGAGGCGGTATTTACCGCGCTCTCCATTTACCACCAGATCGCCCCGCCGACAATCAACCTCGATTGTCCCAGCCCGGAGTGTGATCTTGATTATGTCCCCCATGTCGCTCGTTCGATGCCCATTCGCGCGGCGTTGTCAAATTCCTTTGGCTTCGGCGGCACCAATGCCGTTGTGGCGATGAAGCGTTATGAGGCCTAGTCGATGAGGGTGGCGATTGGCTGTGATCATGGTGGGATTGAATTAAAGAAACAAGTTGTCCGTCAACTGGATCATCAGGGGATTGATGTCCTTGACTTGGGGTGTGATTCCACTGATTCGGTAGATTATCCGGTTTTTGCGCGGGCCGTGTGTGTCTCGGTGCTCAATCGTGAGGTGGAGTGTGGTATCTTGATCTGCGGAACGGGAATTGGTATGTCGATGGTTGCCAACCGTTTCGCGGGGATACGGGCCGCCCTCTGCCATGAGTTGTTTACCGCCCGCATGAGTCGTGAGCATAACGATGCCAATGTGCTTTGCCTGGGTGCCCGGGTGGTTGGCCCTGGCCTTGCTCTGGAGATCGTTAAGACCTGGTTACGTACGGAGTTTGGTGGCGGGCGTCACCTCCGTCGGATAGAGATGTTTTGATTGTCGTTTGCAACGTAGGGGGTACCGGCCTGGCCGTTTGTGGCGAGGCGCCCTTCCCCCCATCCCCTTTGAACCCCCCTCCTTGTCATAGGTAGCCACGTGTCTTTTCTGCAAAACTCGGATCCTGAAATCTTTGCTGCCATTGAGCATGAGTTGACACGGCAGCGTTATCAGTTGGAGCTGATTGCCTCAGAGAATATCGTCAGTCAGGCGGTACTTGAGGCTCAGGGCTCTATCTTCACCAATAAGTACGCTGAGGGCTATCCTGGTAAGCGCTACTATGGTGGCTGTCAATACGCCGATCAAGTCGAGACCTTGGCTCGAGATCGGGCTCGACAGATCTTTGGGGCGGAGTACGCCAATGTGCAACCCCATTCCGGCAGTCAGGCCAATATGGCCGTCTATTTCTCGGTGCTCAAGCCGGGGGATAAGGTGCTGGGCATGGATTTGGCGCATGGTGGTCATCTCACCCATGGCAGCGCGGTCAATTTCTCAGGCCAGCTCTTCGACTTTGTCTCCTACGGCTTAAATCGTCAGACAGAGATGATCGACATGGACGAAGTGGAGTCCATTGCCCGTCGTGAACGGCCGAAGATGATTGTCGCGGGAGCCAGTGCCTACCCCAGGGTGATCGATTTTAAGGCCTTCCGCGAGATTGCCGACCAGATTGGGGCCTTGTTCATGGTCGATATGGCTCACATCGCCGGTTTGGTTGCGGCCGGGGTGCATCCCTCGCCTGTCCCTTACGTTGATTTTGTGACGACGACGACCCATAAGACCATGCGTGGTCCGCGAGGTGGGCTTATCTTGGCCCGCGAGTCCTTTGGCAAGCAACTCAACAGCAAGATCTTCCCTGGCATTCAGGGTGGGCCGTTGGTGCATGTCATCGCTGCCAAGGCGGTGAGTTTTAAGGAGGCCATGGCCCCTGAGTTTACGGTCTATCAGCAGCAGATTGTCAACAATGCCCGTGCGCTTGCGGCTCGATTGACGCGCGATGGCTTCCGTCTGGTCTCAGGCGGCACGGATACCCATCTCATGCTGGTTGATTTGAACAACAAATCCATCACCGGCAAGGCGGCGGAGGAGGCCTTGGAAGTGGCGGGGCTGACGGTCAATAAAAATGCCATCCCCTTCGATACCCAGACTCGTTTTGTCACCGGCGGCATCCGCATCGGTACCGCTGCGGTGACCACCCGTGGGCTTAAGGAACCAGAGATGGAGCAGATTGCCGATTGGATCAGTCTGGCTGTGGCTAACGTCAATGATCCTGATGTGTTAGGTCATATTCGTCAGGGTGTGCATGCCCTGTGTGAGCGCTTCCCCCTCTATCCCTCCCTTGGTTAGGCGGCAGTCCCTCATGGCGATCCCCCAAACGGCCCGTCCCTCTTGGGATGAGTATTTTATGGGGATTACCGAACTGGTGGCTCAACGTTCCACCTGCCTTCGTCGTCGGGTTGGAGCCATCTTGGTGCGTGACCGACGAATCATTGCCACCGGTTATAATGGGGCACCGGTAAACGTCAGCCATTGCCTCGACGTTGGTTGCCTGCGAGAGCAGCAGGGGATCCCTTCCGGGGAGCGGCACGAACTCTGTCGTGGGTTGCACGCCGAACAAAATGCCATTATCCAGGCGGCCTTGCACGGCTTTAGTGTGGGCGGCGCTACCCTCTACTGTACCAATCTTCCTTGCTCGATTTGCTCCAAGATGCTGATCAATATTCAGGTGGAGAAGGTGTATTATAAGGAAGGCTACCCTGATCCCCTCACCGCACTCTTGATGTCTGAGGCCCGTATCCCCTTGATTCAGATATAGGTCTCTCTGTCCTCTCCTGGGGTTTGTTGCTTAACCCGTCAGCCTTGCTATCAGGTGTCGTCGATGAAATGTCCTTACTGTGGTCAACTTGAAAATCGTGTCGTGGATTCCCGTCTCAATAAGGATGCCACCCTCACCCGGCGTCGTCGTCTTTGCGAGTCGTGTCAGCGTCGTTTTACCACCTATGAACGTCTTGAAGTGACCATGCCCATGCTGGTCAAGAAAGACGGACGTCGGGAGCTATGGGATCGGCTGAAGGTGGTCGATGGCCTAAAGAAGGCCTGCGAGAAGCGTCCGGTGTCGATGGGGCAGATTGAAGAGTTTGTTGATCGCTTGGAGCGGGAGCTACAAGATGTTGGCGAACGTGAGATACCGATTAGTGTGGTTGGTGAAAAGGTGATGGACGGGCTCCGTCAACTCGATGATGTTGCGTATGTCCGTTTTGCCTCGGTCTATCGGCAGTTCAAGGACTTGAACGAGTTTATGGATGAGTTGAAGGGCATGCTGGGAGGCAATGACAAGTAAGCCGTCGGAGCTCTCCCCGGTCGACGAAGGGTTCGATCGGCAATGTATGCGTCTTGCCCTGCGCCAGGCGGTTCGCGCCCTGGGGCGGACATCTCCCAACCCATTGGTGGGGGCGGTGATCGCTCGCGAGGGCAAGGTGTTGGCGACGGGGTATCATAAGAAGGCCGGCACCCCTCATGCCGAGGTTCATGCACTGGCCAAGGCCAAGGGCATGACTCAGGGGGCGACACTCTACGTCACCCTTGAGCCCTGCAGCCATCATGGCCGAACCCCACCCTGCGCCGAGGCGGTCTGGCAGAGTGGTATTGGTCGGGTGGTGGTGGCGATGGGCGATCCCAATCCCCTGGTTGCCGGGCGTGGTATTCGCTTTTTGCGGGAGAGGGGGGTTGCTGTCTCTGTCGGTCTGCTGGCAGCTGAGGCCCAGGCGATTAACCGGCCTTTTTGTTGGTGGATCACCAGCGGCCTGCCTTGGGTGATCATGAAGGCTGGGGTGTCCTTGGATGGCAGGATTGCCGCTCGCTGCCCAGCCTCTGGCTGGATCACCAACGAGGCCTCTCGACATTATGTCCACCAGTTACGGGATCGAGTTGATGCCATCCTCGTCGGTATTGGGACAGCACTCGCTGATGATCCGGCCCTGACCACTCGCTTGCCGGGGAGGGGTCATCGTGACCCCTTGCGGGTGGTGCTGGATCGTGATCTGCGTTTGCCGATTGGCTCGCGTCTCGTACGCGCCCAGTCGACCGCCAGGACGTTGGTTTTTTGTGGGCCGGAGGCCGACCAGAGACGCCGGATGGCCCTGGAGGAGGCTGGCACCTTGGTTTGCCCGGTTGGGCTCGGAGCGGATTGGCAACTTGATTTGGCTGAAGTGTTGGCTGAATTGGGGCGGCGGCAGGTGACAAGTCTCCTGGTTGAGGGCGGTAGCCGTATCCATGGGGCCTTTTGGTCGCGGGGCCTGGTGCAACAGCTCAGCCTCTTTTACGCCCCGATCTTCTTGGGCAGTGATGGTGTGCCCCTGTTGGCCGGTTACGGACTCGATCGGGTTGATCAGGCCCGGAGGGTGATTGACCTACGGCAGCGGCGTTTTGGTGATAATTGGCTGGTCGAGGGTTTGGTCGCGTGAAGGACTGAACTGCCCCCCTAAATGAATGGTACCGTGTTGTCGCTATGTTCACTGGAATTGTTGAAGGAAAGGGACGCCTTGTTGCCATGAGGCCAGCGGGCGGAGGGCTCTCACTTGCTGTAGAGGCTGATTTTGATCTCGATGAGCCCGATGAGGGAGAGAGTATTGCTGTCAACGGGGTGTGTCTGACCGCTAAGGGGATTGCTGGCCGTCGTTTCACTGCCGATGTCTCACCGGAGACCTTGACCAAGACCAATCTTGGTCAATTGAGCACCGGGAGTTGGGTGAATCTGGAACGGGCCCTGCGCCTCAGCGACCGTCTGGGTGGGCATTTGGTCAGCGGCCATGTTGACGGGGTTAGTGAGCTCTTGAGGGTTGGCAAACAGGGGAGTTTCACGATCTACACCTTCACTGTGCCCCATGGCCTGGGGCGCTATATCATCCACAAGGGATCCATCACTATCGACGGTATCAGCCTGACGGTGAATGCGGTGGACGACACGGTCTTTTCTGTGTCGATCATCCCCCACACCGCTGGGGTCACCACCTTGGCCCTCCTCTCCCCGGGGGGTAGGGTCAATATCGAGGTTGACATCATTGGCAAGTACGTCGAGAAACTTCTCAGCCGTGAGTCGCTCCCCCACCAGTCAAAACTCAATCACACCTTTTTAGCCGAGCACGGTTTTTTTCGGTAGTCGGCAGGTCGAGACCTGCTGTGACACCCCTCGCAGGCCCTCCCCCATAGACGGAGACAGAATATGACAGTCAACACCATTGAAGAGACCATAGAGGATATTCGTGCCGGGAAGATGGTTATCCTGGTCGATGATGAGGATCGCGAGAATGAGGGGGATCTGTGCATGGCGGCCGAACTGGTCACCCCGGAGGCGATTAATTTTATGGCCACCCACGGCCGGGGGCTGATCTGTCTGACCATGACCCCCAACCAGATTGATCGCCTTCGTCTGCCGATGATGGTGCAGGACAACCAATCGCCCTTTGAGACCGCCTTTACCGTCAGCATTGAGGCCAGGACGGGGGTGACCACCGGTATCTCCGCCGCAGATCGGGCCCGCACCATCCAGGTGGCCTCGCGCCCCGATGTCCAACCCGGTGAGATTGTTAGCCCTGGCCATGTCTTTCCCCTGCGTGCCAAGAAGGGGGGGGTGCTGGTGCGCACTGGCCAGACGGAGGGTTCGGTTGATCTGTCGCGTCTGGCGGGACTTTCCCCCTCTGGGGTGATCTGTGAGATCATGAAGGATGACGGGACAATGGCCCGCATGCCCGATTTGAAACTCTTTGCCAAGCATCACGGTCTCAAGATCGCCACCATCGCTGATCTGGTTGCCTACCGGCTGAAGATGGATACCTTGGTGCACCGCGCCGCTGAGGCCAGTCTGCCCACCTGCTTCGGGGGGGATTTCCGGGCCATTGTCTACACCAACGATGTCGATGGCCTTGAGCATATGGCCTTGGTCAAAGGGGAGATCAACCCGGAGAAGGCCATCCTGGTTCGGGTGCACTCAGAGTGTCTGACCGGGGATGTCTTTGGTTCTCTGCGTTGTGATTGCGGCAGTCAGCTCCATGCCGCCATGCGCATGGTGGCCCAGGAGGGCTCGGGTGTCATCCTCTATATGCACCAGGAGGGACGTGGTATTGGGCTGGTCAACAAGATCAAGGCCTACCACCTGCAGGATCAAGGCATGGATACGGTGGAGGCCAATCAACACTTGGGCTTTAAGGCCGATCTTCGCGATTATGGCCTGGGTGCCCAGATCTTGCGGGAACTGGGGGTGGGTAAGATGCGCTTGATCACCAATAACCCTAAGAAGATCATCGGGCTGGAGGGCTACGGCATTCAGGTGACCGATCGGGTGCCGATTCAAATTGAGCCGCAGGCCGCTAATCTGGGGTATCTGAAGACCAAGAAGGAGAAGATGGGCCATATCCTGGATGTGTGAGGTAGGGCATGGGGACGGACGGTATCGCTTTGGGGGTAGGTGGCCGTATCGCTGTCATGGAACAACGAGGGGCCGCTGATTTATTGCCGAGGGCTTTAACGAATAACGTAAAGGACAACCAGTGAAAATTATTGAAGGAGGGCTTCAGGCCCAGGGTAAGAGGTTTGGTATTGTGGTGGCTCGTTTTAATGCCTTTATTGGCGAGCGCTTGGTGGAGGGGGCGGTCGATACCCTCCGTCGTTCCGGGGTAAAGGATGATGAGATTGAGGTTGTCAAGGTGCCGGGGGCCTATGAGATCCCGCTGGTGACCCTGAAGATGGCCCAAAGTAAGCGCTACGATGCCATCATCTGTCTGGGCGCGGTGATTCGCGGCGCTACCCCGCACTTTGATTATGTCGCCAATGAGGTGGCCAAGGGGGTGGCCCAGGTTGGCATGGATCAGGGGCTCCCGGTCCTCTTTGGGGTATTGACCACCGATTCCATCGAACAGGCCATCGAGCGGGCGGGGGCTAAGGCCGGCAACAAGGGCTCTGATTGTGCGGTGGCGGCGATTGAAATGATCAATCTGCTTGATACGCTCAATGGGTAATCGTCGAAAATCTCGGGAGTTGACCCTGCAGGTGCTCTATCAGGCGGAGGTCAATGGTTCAGAACCCTTGGCCCAGTTCACCCCCTTTTGTGAAAATTTCCAGGTCAATCCCAAGATTGTCCCTCTGGCCCAGGAACTCCTGGCCGGGATCACTGAACGTAGTGTCGAGATTGATGCCCAAATCAGCCAGCACACCAAGAATTGGCGGGTGGGCCGGATGTCGATTGTTGATCGTAACCTGATTCGCCTGGGGGCCTATGAGCTGTTGTATCGGGGGGATGTCCCCTCGACGGTGGCGATTAACGAGGCCATCGAGATCGCCAAACGCTATAGTACCGACGATGCCCCCTCGTTCATCAACGGGATTTTAGACGCGATCCGTCATGGCCAAGGCCAATAACCAACAGGAGTTGCCGAGCGGGCCCCGTCTTGGTCAAGAGATTGTGGCCATTGCCGGGCTTTGTCTGGCCCTCTTCTTGTTGATCAGCTTGGCGAGTTACTCTGAAGGGTCTACGGCTGGGGTTGCTGTCTGCCTCAATTGGGGCGGTTGGCTGGGGGATTTCTGTGCCCGCTTGCTGACCTGGGCCTTTGGCCTAAGCGCCTTTGGCTTGGTCTTTTTTTTGTTCTATTTCCCCTTTCAGCTTTTCTTTCAGAAGAGAAATATCGAACGTCTGCCGGCGATTCTCGCTGGTGCGACCCTTTTCTTGCTCTCCTGTAGTGCCCTGTTGGCCACCCTCCCTGTCCAGCAGATCTCTCTCTTCTGTGGCCCCTACCCCTTGGCCGGAGTTATTGGCGCCAGCCTCTTTGCCAGCCTGAGCCCGCTCCTCGGTCGTCCCGGTTTTGTGGTGGTCAGCCTCTTCCTCGTGCTTATCGCCTTGATCCTCACCGTCCAATTTTCTCCCTATCGCCTGTTGTGCCGCCTGGCCACTGCCCTGCGTGCTGTATTCTTCTCCTGGCGGGCTGAGCGCGAGCCGCTTGCTGATCCCCCGCCCCTCATTCATGATCGTCAGCCACGAGAGACCAAGCGCCGGGCGGCTACTACATCGCTTGAGCCAGTGGGGGGCTTGCCCAAGTTGAATGAGCCGATTCAGTTGACCCCTGAAGCGGACGAGGATTTCACACCCTTGCCGGTGGCGGAGGGGGAGTTTGTCTTGCCCCCTGTGACCTTGCTCGATAAGCCTGAGGAATCTTTGACACTTGAACTTGATCGCGAGCACTATCTGTCGGTCAGCAAGAAATTGGAGGCCAAGCTCTTAGACTTTGGGGTTGAGGGCCATGTCATCGGTATTTCCCCCGGGCCGGTGATCACCACCTATGAGTACGCCCCGGCCCCCGGGGTTAAGATCAGCCGCATTGTCTCCCTGGAAAATGACTTGGCCCTGGGCTTGAAGACGGAGAGTGTGCGCATCGCCGGCTCGATTCCTGGCAAGGCGGCGCTTGGTATCGAGATCCCTAACCCCATCCGTCAGATGGTCTATATCCGTGAGATCTTGGGCAGTGAAAAATTTCAGAAGGGGGCCAAGGCCCTCACCTTGGGGTTGGGCAAGGATGTGGTGGGCCGTCCGATCTATGCCAACCTCACTGAGATGCCCCATCTCCTGATCGCCGGGGCCACCGGGGCGGGTAAGTCGGTGGGTATCAATACCATCATCTGCAGCATCCTCTTGAATTCGACACCCGACGAGGTGCGCCTGTTGATGGTTGATCCCAAACGCATCGAGTTGTCGGCCTATGAGGCCATCCCCCACCTCCTCCACCCGGTGGTTGTCGATCCCAAGATGGCCAGCCGGGCCCTGCAGTGGGCGGTACTCGAGATGGAGCGCCGCTATGGGCTGATGGAGCAGTTGAAGGTCAAGAGTCTGGCCACCTATAACGAAGTCGCCGATGAAAAATTGCCGCTGATTGTCATCATCATCGATGAATTGGCCGATCTGATGATGGTGGCCTCCAAGGATGTCGAGGGCTCGGTGGCCCGCTTGGCCCAGATGGCCCGGGCCGCCGGTATGCACCTCATCCTTGCCACCCAGCGACCGTCGGTGGATGTCTTGACCGGCCTGATCAAGGCCAATTTTCCCACCAGGATGTCGTTTAAGGTGTCGAGTAAGATCGATTCGCGCACCATACTCGACGCCTCTGGGGCCGAGCACCTGCTCGGTAAGGGGGATATGCTGTTCATGGCCCCCGGCACCAGCCGCATGCAGCGCATCCACGCCGCCTATATCTCAGAAAAGGAGATTAGCCGGGTGGTCAACTTCTTGAAAGAACAGCGTCCGGCGAGCTATGATGAGTCGGTGCTGAAGATTGCCGAAGAGTCGGAAACTCTCGGCGAGGGTGAGGTTGAGGGGGAGTATGACGAGAAGTACGATGAGGCCGTTGAGTTCGTCTGCGAGTCTGGCCAGGCCTCGATTTCGATGGTGCAGCGGCGTCTGCGGGTGGGCTATAACCGGGCGGCGAGGATGATTGAGATCATGGAGCGCGAGGGGGTCATTGGCCCCTCGGATGGGGTAAAGCCCCGTGAGGTGTTGGCCCGCAAGGAGTACTGAGGAGGGGAGTTGGAGGAGGAGGGGGCGGTGGCAAACAAGGAACGACTCCCCTCCCCGCAAGGGGAAGGGCCTCTCCCCATGTTTGCCACCGAGTGCTTATTTCGCTTCGACCTTTTTGACCTTCTTGTCTGGCCGACTGTTGCCCTTGGATTTCTTAAAAATTTTACCGCGTCTGGTTCGTGCGTCGCCTCTGCCCATTGCCTGCTCCTTAAAAATTAAGTGTTTGAAATAGTGTTGAAAATTGGTGTATGTTTATGTCGCTGCCCATGAAACGCTCTTCACAACGCAGGGTCGCATTAAACCAGATGGAGGGAGTATCTCGCAACCCTTTTCTTTTCCTTTGTCTGATTAGCCTGTTGGCCCTGCTGGCGGCCTGCGCGGCCAAGCCTCCCGTTCCCCTCCCGCCCTCTCCTCCGTCCCCACCTCCGGTTGAACCCCCGCCCCTTCATGCCAAGCTGCCACTGCTTGGCTATACGGTTCAGGTTGGCGCCTTTGCCCAGGTTGATCGTGCCTTTGCCCTCTGTAGCGCGTTGAGCAAGCGGGGGCTTTCGGCCTATTATTTTCGGGGAGACAAGGGCCTCTATCGGGTACGGTTCGGTAATTTTTCAACCTATGACAAGGCGGTGGCCAGCGCCCGGCAAGGGCAAGAGGATCGGCTGATTGCCGAGTATCTCGTCATTTGCCCGGAGACCTACCCGGTGCGGCGTTACCGTGGTCAGGAGGAGGTGGTTCGACGGGAGTTGGCCCTCGTTGCCCAGCAGTTTGTCGGTGTCCCCTATCGCTGGGGTGGGGATTCGCCGGTCTTGGGCTTTGACTGTAGTGGCTTGACCAGAATGGTCTATCAACTCATTGGGTTGGATATGCCCCGCAGCTCGCGAGATCAATTTCGTCAGGGGGAGCCGCGTGGTCGCGAGCAACTACGTCCCGGGGATCTGCTCTTTTTTTCTACCGATGGCAGCGGCCAGGTCTCGCACGTTGGTCTCTACCTAGGCGATGACCTCTTTATCCACGCTCCCAATCGAGGCAAGACGGTGGCCCGTGCCAGCCTCTCTTCGGCCTATTTCGGGCAGTGCTATCTCGGGGCCAGGGCCTATTTCTGATGGTAGGAATTTCGCAAATCTCTCAATCGTGAGGTCTGTTTTTCGCGCAGATTGCTTTAGCCGCTTCAAGAGTAAGACCCAACGCCCCCAATCGGGAAGGAAGCGCTGAGGGAGCTGGATAGTGAGTGGCAATTAAGTCTTGCGCCGTTCATGCCGATAAGGGGGCTATCCCCCTTTTTTCCTTTTCTTCGGAGGCATGCCATGAGAATTATCGAGTCCCATATCCAGATGCACAGTCAACACCTTCTCCAGAGGGAACATACCAAGCAGGAAACCCTGAAGACCTGGGTGGGAGACCAGCGGCCTCTCTTGGCCGAGGTCGATGAGGCCGAGGCCCGCCCTGTTGGTCGAGGCGGAGGCGATCGCCTGACCCTATCGGAGACGGCCCTAGCTCACTATCTCCAAATGCAAAAGACCGGTGGGCAGGCCCCGGTGGCTGACAGGGAGGAGTCCTCTGCCCTGGGGGAAGACCCCAAGGTGATGGCGATGCGCCTGATCCTTGAGGCCCTGACCGGCAAGCGGATCACCCTGGCCAGTCTGCAAGCGGTCGGCCAGGGGGTGGGTGTGGTGGGGAGTTTGCCGCCTGAGGGGAACTCAGGCCCAGCGGTGGCGCCTCGGGCGGGATGGGGTTTGGAGTACGACTACCACGAAACGGTGGCCGAGCATGAGGAGATGTCCTTTGCGGCGGTGGGTGAGGTGGATACTGGTGATGGCCGGCACCTGGGGGTGAGCATGGAGCTTGCCATGAGTCGTGATTTTGTCGAGCGCAAAGATATCCAGGTTCGGGCCGGGGACGCCCAGTTGGTAGACCCGCTGGTCATCAACTTCGCCGGCCAAGCGCCGAGCTTGACTGATCAGCGGTTCGCCTTTGACCTCAACAGTGACGGGGTAGACGAGTTCATTCCCCTCCTCTCTCCCGGGAGTGGCCTGCTCGTTCTCGATCGGAATCAGGACGGCCGGGCGACCGATGGCTCCGAGCTCTTTGGGCCTACCTCCGGGAGTGGCTTTGCTGAGTTGGCGGCCCTCGATAGCGATGCCAACGGCTGGTTGGACGACAACGATCCCATGTTTGCCAAACTCCAGGTCTGGATCCAGGATTACGCCGTCGCTGCGGGAGATTCGCTGGTGTCGCTCAAGGAGTTGGGGATTGGCGCCATCCTCTTGTCCTCTCAGCAGACCAACTTTTCCTTGAACAATGCCGCCAATCGACCGCTTGGCCAAATTGCCGGGAGCGGGCTCTTCCTCCGTGAGAATGGCGGCGCCGGCAGTATCCAGGAGGTAAGGCTTACGGTGTGAGGCACTTGGCAAGCAATAAGCAAACAGCCCCTGCTACGGATTACGAACAGTAGTCCGGGTAATGCTCCTTGGCGCACTTTGGGCAGATGCTGTGGCTAAACTCCGCCTCTGAGTGGCGTTGGATGTACTCCTCCAGTCGCTGCCAGGCCCCTTGATCATTGCGGATCTGCTTACAGAACGAACAGATGGGCAGGATGCCGTGTAGTGTGGTAATCTGGTCAAGCGCCGCTTGCAGCTCGCGGTTCTTCAGCTCAAGTTCTTGTTGCTTTTGGTGTAAGGCCAGTTGGTTCTTGACCCTGGCCAAGAGGCGCAGGCGGCTGATCGGCTTGATGATGTAGTCGTTGACCCCAACTGCAAAACCACGGGCCTCGTTGTGGTCTTCTTCCATGACGGTCAAGAAGACGACGGGGATCTCGGCAGTTCGCGGGTTGTCTTTGACCTGTTGACAGACTTCGTAGCCATTCATGCCAGGCATAATGATGTCCAGGAGGATGAGGTCGATCCTGG
>Ga0172371_10004675_pt1 | contig 20589 bp, 17 predicted proteins | sample Lak12m_FD_114543 | JGI IMG/M metagenome (GOLD analysis project Ga0172371, IMG submission 114543) | Freshwater microbial communities from Kabuno Bay, South-Kivu, Congo - kab_022012_12m | ecosystem: Environmental > Aquatic > Freshwater > Lake | place: Democratic Republic of the Congo: South-Kivu... | reverse complement strand
CCCTGCATACCCTGTCGGGCCTGTGGCGCCTGACGGACCGGTGACTCCGACAGCCCCTGATGCCCCTGTTGCACCGTCTTCCCCTGATATTCCGGGCAAACCCTGTTCTCCGGAAGGACCAGTCGCCCCTGTCGGTCCCGCTGCTCCTGTCGCTCCGGTAGCTCCTAACACACTTCCTATTTGTTCTGATATCGGAGTTGGTGTTATACCGACTCCTATCGGCGGATTTTGTACAGGATACTTTGCCAATGGCGGTGCAGTTGTCTGCTGCAGGCCGATGATTTGGTACACAACATAACCGCCTATTAATAACAACAGAAGCAAAAATATACCAAGACCGACCGGAGATAAAAAATGCCTAAGCCATGAATGGTCCTGAGCAGTATGTTGTATACCGTTTGGAATAGATGGAATAATTACAGTATCAGATTCCGTGATATCCCTACCGGTGTCGCCGGGAACAACGGGTGCTTGATGAGATTGTGTTTGGGGTATTTGTTTTGGTGTTTTAGGAATCGCATGCGGGGTGCTGTACGACGGTAGAGTAGTATGGGGTTCTATACCAGGCGTTGTTATAGCATTTGATGGTTTAAGTATATTATTTGATACTGTTTTTGTAGAAGATTTAAGCTCGGAGAGAAGTACCGGTTGTTTAAGTTTTTTAGGCTCGCTGAGAACAAGCGATTTTTTCGCAGAAGCTTGCTGTGTGAGATGCCGGATATCATGTATGCTGTACCGCCTTGCCCCACCCTGAGTACGCGTTGATAGTATTTTTCCTGCTTTTTCCCATCGAAGAAGCGTACTTTTGGAAATTCCTGCGTGTTTTGCCGCTGCGCTTATTGGGAGCATTTTCGGAGCACGGGAAGGTAAAAGAGGAAACGGCGCATGGTTTTGACTAATTGGAAGCCGTGATTGACTTCTCGTCATAATATGCCATCCGTTTTTTGTGTATATAGCACGAAGCTTTTTTTGTTTAATCCAGCGGCGAAGCGTGCTTTTGGGAATGTTGAATTTCTCGCTTGCTTGGCTTATAGTATATTTTACCTGTTTATTCATACACGTCATTTTTTCCCGCACGAAGGTAAATTATTGAACAGCGTGAACAATAAAAAATATTGTTGTCTCATTTGGGTGTTTGACTGAGTTTGCGTGCGGGATGGAGCAGACATATACTTATTGAAAATGATTGTGGTTCACCCGTCAAATCTGGTTGCGATAAATCTTCATATCGAGGCTAAACTATAGGTTTATATATGATGGTAACTATAGGTTTAATTTGTAAAATATTACTTCAGAATGTTAAAATGGATTGTGCTGGCAACATAATTCATGCAGTATAGTATGCATATATTGAAGGTATGCCAATAATTGAATTTGCAGAAGGATTCTCGTTGCATCTATACGGAGATGTGTATGTCTCTGTAGATACACACAAGCACACAACGGTATCATGTGAGAGTTGCAAAGTGTTGCGCATACGGCCACCTGGTAGCATTGGATTGAATGCACTGTCCAGATTATCAATTGTGTCTCTGTATTCAGATGAACAACCGGGAAGGATATGGTTTCATACATCTGAAGTACCGAGAGGTGAGTATGTCAGTATGGACAGCCAAGTAAATATTCCTCCAGGAACAAGAGTTAGTTTTCTTGCGCCGATTGATCCTGATTAATGCTTTACGTAGTATATTGAAGTACTTGACAGGTACCCTATGTATGTGTATAGTATGTTGCAATTGAATAATGCCCGTTTTTAAAACAGGGCAAGCTGATGATCCATTCGAGATGGGGAGGCAGTTTCCGAAGAAATCCCGAAGCGAGCGCAAGCAAGTCGAAGGAAAGTAGGAAACACAAACGAGGTAACTCGCTCGCTGTCAAGGCTATACAGCGAGATTATTTGTTCTTATTCATCGAGTTACGAAGATAGGTGGCACCATGGTTCGACTGCGCTCACCACGAGCGGGTAACCGTCCTATCGGACTTCTCTCGGTCTTTACCGGGAGAGATCCGAGCGGACGGTTTTTTGATGGCTGCTTAACAAGTCTTTCGAGTTTAGCAGCCGATCAATCCGCCGATAGCCGCTCTGCAAGCCGCGCTACGAATAGTAGGTAAGGCGAGCAGTAGGGTATGGCGGATGTGAAAGGAGAAATATATGAAAAAAACACATACTAACAAACTCTGGGGCGCGGCATTCGCAGTACAACCCTCTGAAGCAGTTATCCAATTTACTGCCGGACGGGACGTGGCGAGTGTGCCACCCGCCGATGTCGCGCTTCTTGCATACGATCTGTGGGTAAATAAGGCTCACGCGGTTATGCTTGCAAAAACAGGAATTATTCCGGCGGCAGATGCGGCAAAAATTCTAATAGAATTGGCTACATTGGACACACTGGTCAAATCGGACAAATTTGTTTTAGATCCTTTAAAAGAAGACGTTCATACCAATATCGAGTCGTATCTGACGGAGAAACTAGGTGTAGCGGTTGCCGGAAAGCTTCACACGGCCCGTTCAAGAAATGATCAGATAGTGACAGATATGAAGCTTTATACAAGAGATGCTGTATATTTGTATATCTCAAATAGTATAAAACTGGTACAAACATTACTTACGCTTGCGTACGCACACAAAACTACGCTTTTTCCCGGGTTTACGCATCACCAGCATGCGATGGTTACGACATTTGGTCATGTACTTGCAGGTTTTGCCAGTATGGTGATTCGTGATATTAACCGCTTCCAGAGTTGGTGGGCTCTTCACAATACGAGTCCGTTGGGGAATGTCGTTTCCTGTGGTACGACGTTTCCAGTCGACAGAAAAATGACGGCTGAGCTTTTGGGTTTTGATTGTCCGGATCATAATTCGCTGGACGCCATTACCAATCGCTGGGAGCCGGAGGCGGATTTGGCCTTTGCTGTCTGCGTGCTTATGAATCATTTGTCCCTTGTGGCAGAGACACTTATCATCCTTGCGACTCCGGAATTCGGCATGATCCGGCTTGCAGATGCATATAGCACAGGAAGCTCCGTCATGCCGCAGAAGAAAAATCCCGATTCTTTGGAAGTGATCAAAGGAAAGGCAGGGTTTGCCCAGGGTCAGTTGGTAAGTCTATTAAGTATTGGGAAGGGGAATTTCATCGGCTACAACCGTGATACACAATGGACTAAATATATCATTATGGATCTTTGTCGTGAATGCATATTTGCTCCGGTTGTTTTGTCGGGCGTATTACAGACAATGACGGTTCATGCTGACGTGATGGAGTCCTGGTGCCACAAAGGCTATATCGGGGCGACCACGGTGATGGAGCAAATAATTCAAGAGCAGCATATCCCCATGCGTGAAGCAAAAGTGATGGTTGAGAGTATGGTCAAAGAGGGGAGCGACAAACTCGACCTTGATCCCAAAACGATTATCGCGCTGACGAAATCCTACGGCGGACCCAGCAAAAACAGCATGAAGACGAGTTTGAAAAAGCTCAAAAAGCAACTTTCCGGCCATAAACAGTGGCTCGCGAAGAAGCAAAAGGAGAGGGAAGCAGCACAAATGACGCTTTCCGTCATGGTTGATTCTATTGTGAACCCGCTTATGCGTAAAGCTTCAGCGGGCGAAGGGAGGTGAATACAATATGCAAAAAGATACAAAATATATCAAAGTAGCTTCTCATGAGGCGAAAAAGGGTGAGGTGAAGAAGGTTCTGCTTTTGTATAGCGGAGGGCTTGATACATCCGTGATGCTCAAGTGGATTCAGGATACATACAACGCCCAGGTGGTCACACTGACGATGGACTTGGGCCAACAGGGAGATGATTTGGTTGCGATTCAGAAAAAGGCGCTTAAATTTGGTGCCAAAAAAGCGATTGTGTTGGACGTCAAAGATGAATTCGCCGATAAATATATCAGCGCCGGAATCAAAGCAAATGCGGCGTATCAGGGTGATTATCATCTCTCAACTCCCATAGGACGCGCGATCACGGCAGCCAAAGCCGTTGAGGTGGCCAGGGAGGTTGGTGCAGATGCCATAGCCCATGGTTGTACCGGAAAAGGCAATGACCAGGTGAGGCTTGAAGGATACATGCTTGCGCTGAATCCCGGTATCAAAATCATTGCTCCTGTGCGTGAATGGGATATGGACCGCAATGAGGAGATCAAGTACGCGCAAAAATATGGCATTCCGGTGCCCGCCAGTCTGGATTTCCCGTATAGCGTGGACGACAACATGTGGGGAATGACATGGGAGGGTGGAGAGATAGAGAATCCGAAATATATTCCGAAAACGGAGAAATTTTTGACAACGTACACCCTGGCAAAAAATGCGCCGGATACTGAAGAGCTGGTCTCTTTGACGTTTGAAAAGGGTTTACCGATAGCACTCAACGGCACGAAGATGAAACTTGCGGCGCTGATTACAAAACTGAACCATATTGCCGGGAGACATGGCGTAGGCGTCGTACATGTAGTCGAGGACCGTTTGATTGGCTTGAAAGACCGCGGCGTGTATGAATTGCCGGCAGGGCATGTAATCATTACGGCACACAAAGCACTGGAGCAATATGTTTCTACAATGGAATTAAATGAGCTGAAAAATCAGATGGATATTAAATGGGCGTATATTTGCTATGGTGCGAAATGGTTTGATCCTGTTATGGAAGCGATTAACATCCTTAATGACCAGGTCAATCAGAAGGTTTGCGGAAAGGTGATTATTAAGCTGTATAAGGGTAACGCAACGGTGGTTGCCATGACGAGTCCGTATGCCATGCATCACGCATCATTTTCGACAAAAGGCGGGTATCAGTACAACGTCAATGCGAGTGCCGGATTTATCGAGGTGTACACACTCCAGATGAAACTGGCCAGCATGCGTATGAAATAGTCAACTGTGAGCTCGGTCGAGGGATACATGACTATGTGTGAAACGGGGGAGTTCTAGAATCTCCCGTATTCGCACAATACACGGTATAATACCGGTATGAAACAGAAACGCAATTTTTTATCAATTTCCGATATTTCTGCCCGTGAATTCGAAGAGATTCTGCTTTTGGCAAAAAAACTGAAGCGTCAGCTCAAGCAGAAAGGACGAAATGCGCCGTATCTGGCAGGTAAAACCCTTATCCAAATTTATGAAAAGCCGAGCCTGCGGACGCATGCTTCGTTTGATATCGGCATGGCGCAGCTCGGCGGGCACACGCTGTATTTCGGACCTGAGCATATCGGTTTGGGGAAACGCGAGCCGGTGAAACATGCCGCGAACGTGTTATCGAGAATGGGGGATATTCTGATGGCCCGTGTGTTTGATCATCAAACAGTTGTTGAGCTCGCAAAGTATTCGCAAGTACCGGTTATCAACGGGCTTTCTGATTGTGAACACCCATGCCAGGTACTTGCGGATATGATGACGATTGCAGAGCATAAGGGTAAGTTTAGGGGGTTGAAGCTTGTGTATATTGGAGATTGTGAAAATAACGTGACGCATTCATTGGCGCTTGCTGCCGGGTTTTTGGGGATGCATTTTGTTGCAATTGGCCCGAAAGGGTATTTGATGCATAACGATATAGTAAAGGAAGCAGAAAAATATGCTAAGCTCTCGAGAGGAAGTATCCGTCAGGTGCACAATGCTCCGGAAGCAGTAAAAGGCGCGGATGTCGTGTATACGGATACGTGGGTAAGCATGGGCGATGAAAAGGAGAAAGTACGGCGCCGGAAAGCGCTGAAAGCGTATCAGGTCAATACGAAACTTATGAAACTAGCAAAACCTGATGCGATTTTCATGCATGACATGCCAGCCCACCTTGGGCAGGAGGTGACGGAAGATGTCTTTGACAGCGGACAGTCAGTTGCGTATGATCAGGCGGAAAACCGGCTCCACGCACAGAAGGGGTTATTGGTGTGGTTGCTCGGTGCAATGAAATCAAAGGAATGTCGTGTGTGAGATAATAGAATTCCTATGAAACAACAGCTACAACAATTGTTTTCAGAAGTTCTTACGGATATGGGGGTGACCGGGGTTGATGTTGAAATCGTCCAGTCGCCGGATCCGGAGCATGGTGAATATTCCACAAACGTCGCTATGCGGATTGCAAAAGAGTTGAAAAAGCCTCCGATGGACATCGCACTACAGGTTAAAGAAGTAATCAGTGAACAGAAAACAGAAAACAGGCATAAATCGGGTAATCAGAAGATAGGCAAACAAGATCAAAAAGAGTCAGGTAAAAAGACAGGAAAGAATAAGTTACAGGTTAGCAAGTTATCCGAAACGGAAAAATGGCAGGTGCTGTCGGCAATTGACAGGGTGGAAATAGTCTCTCCGGGGTTTATTAATATGTTTCTGAAGGAGTCTTTTCTTAGCAGTCAGATAGAGGAAGTGCTAAAAGTACAGGAGGCCTATGGGAAGCGCTTCAGGCAATCTCCAATGCCATTAAATTTGGATGAGAGCGTCAAGACGGGCTCAAAGCGAATAATGGTGGAATTTGCACACCCAAATACCCACAAAGCGTTCCACATCGGACACCTTCGCAATATTACAACAGGAGAGAGTATTATCCGGCTGCTTGAAGCCACAGGTCATGAAATGATACGCGCCAATTATCAGGGGGATGTCGGTATGCATATTGCCAAATGTCTGTGGGCGATGAAGAACCTGCCTGAGTTTGACCCTGCCGACGTGCGCAACAAGGATATTCATGAACGGGTTGCGTTTCTGGGGAAGGCATACGCTTCGGGATCCGCGCGTTTTGAAGAGGAAGATGCGGTAAAACAAGAAGTGGCGACCATGAATAAACAGATTTATGCAAAAGATGAAGCCATATATTCTTTATATCAGGAGACGAGGCAGTGGAGTCTTGATTATTTCGATGCTATTTACCGGCGTGTCGGCACGCACTACGACCGGTTGTATTTTGAAAGTGAGACCTATGAATCAGGAAAACAGTATGTACTGGAAGGTCTGAAGAAGGGGATATTCAAATATAGCGACGGCGCAATAGTTTTTCCCGGGGAGAAGTATGGTTTGCATACAAGGGTGTTTGTTACCAAAGAAGGGAATGCGACATACGAAGGAAAAGATATGGGATTGGCGCCGCTTCAGCATGCCGAGTACCATCCGGATTTAATACTTCACGTTCTCGGTCCGGAGCAGTATGACTATACGCGGGTTATGTTTAAGGCACTGGACTTGTTGTTTCCTAAGACAGCAAACCGTCAGTTTCATAAGACGTATGGTTGGGTGAAGCTCAAGCACGGAAAGATGAGTTCGCGCACAGGACAGGTGGTTTTGGGTGAGTGGTTGTTGGATGAGGCAAAGAAATCAATCTATGAGATATTAGATAAAAATAGATCAGATTACTCACAGGAGCAGAAGGATGAAATTGCAGAGAAAGCTGCTGTCGCTGCCGTGAAGTATGCATTTTTGAAGGTGTCCACCAATCAGGAAATCGCATTTGATTTAAAAGAATCTGTGGCGTTTGACGGGGATTCCGGGCCGTATCTTCTGTATAGCTACTCCAGGGCTAAGTCCGTGATCCGGAAGGCTGGGCAGCTATCAGATTTGGATCTCAGTCAATTAAGTGACGTACGTACTTTAAGTAACTTAGGAATGAATCTTGAAGAAAAGCAAATTGCCCGGCTGATTGCCTTTTATCCGGATATTGTTGCTGAAGCCGGGGCAAATCTTGCCCCGAATACACTTGCGGCCTTTCTTTTCCGGTTGGCACAGGCGTATAATGTATTTTATCAGAAGCACCCGATACTGGGTGTCAATGCGTCAAAGGTTTCGAAGCGTCAGACTGATCCTTCCGCTGACACACTGACACATCGACACATTGACCCCATCGCTCATCGTCTTGCATTAACTGCTGCAACTGCCCGGGTATTACATAACGGCCTGTATTTACTGGGTATCGATACGGTCGAAAGGATGTAAGGATGAAGCATGTTTCTATTGAAAAAATCATTATTGATTATACACAATGGGCTTGTGAACAACGTAAACGGCACAGAATTAATCACCGGTATCGTGCCGGCACATCCGGAGAAACGGAAAGCAGGCCACATCATATGGCGATGACGCAAGCCTGGATTATCGGAGATGACGGCCCATTGCCGCTTCGAAGAAGAAGTCCGCGCGGAAGGTAAGTGTTTTTATAGAGACAGTATCTGTCCGATAAGCCCGATACCTGAGGCAATCGTAATGCTCACTCCGGCGCCGACTAAAAGAAAATTCTGAACGGTATTGTTTTTGTGCGTCCCCATGATCCGTTCGTTATTGGCAAATTGGTAGAGGAAGTAAAAAATGACCGGCAGTATTACACCGTTAATGAAATTTCCTACGATGGTAATCGTAAATAGCGATACCTGCGGAAGCAGTACGACTCCCATGCCAATGATAAGCTGGACAAGAAATATGACATATAATGGCTTGCTTTGCTGGAAGTCCTCATCAAGCGAACCGGAGTACCCGAAAAATTCCGAAAACGCGTATGCTGTGGCCAAAGGTACGATAACACAGCCCAGAATACCTCCGGCAAGAAGCCCGATACCAAAAAGAATACCGGCAAGATCTCCGGCAAACGGAGTGATGGCCTGCGCAGCCTGAGCTGCGTCCGTTACTGAAATGCGGTTGGTGAATAGCGTGGCAATAACTGCCACCATAAGGAAGAAAATCAGCATATGCGTCAATACAGACGCCAGATAGACTTCCCACCGGTTGTATTTCAAGTGATCGGTCGTAAGGCGTTTGTCCTTGACATAGGAACTGATGAAAAATTGCCCCCAGGCAGTGATGGTAGTGCCGATGACGGCTATCGCCGTGTAGAGGAATGCCGGAGATATGGCGCCGGAAGGAACAAGAAGGGAGGTGACCGCAAGGTTCCAATTCGGTTTTGCCAGAAAAGCGGAGATGATAAACATGATATAAAAGCCGATGATAAACAGAAAAAACCGTTCGATTGCCCGGTAGGACATAAGGACAACAACAAGGAAAAGCAGCAGAAGAATGATCGGAAGAAAAATATTCGTTTGAAGGCCAAACAGGGTAAGGGCGGCCTTGACACCGCTGATGTCCATGATCACGACAACCATATTGACGATAAACACAAGCGCAAACATAATGACAGCAGTCCGGATCCCGTACGTTTCCCGGATCAGGTCTCCTAATCCCTTTTCTGCGATAATAGCTATTCTTCCGCCGATTTCCTGAGTCACGCCAAGAAGTACAGACAAGGGGATAATGATAAGCAGTATCGTATACCCATATTCAGCCGCTGCTGCCGTATAGGTAGATATTCCGGCGGCGTCATTATCCGCAAATGCGGTAACCAGTCCCGGGCCGACAATGAGGGCAATGGCAAGAAGCCTGCGCCATCGGTATATGATTTGATGTTTTATAGTTTGAAATAGATGCATACTTTTATCCAATAGTGTTTTCCATTTTTTCCAGTAAATCATCGAGTGCGACGATGCCCAGGATATGACGCTTTTCGGAAATGACCGGAAGCGCATAGATTTTGTATTTGATCATTTTTTTCAGTGCGATTTCTTTCGGCGTGGTAAGGGATATAACGACGACGTTCGGGGTCATGAATTTGTAGACCGGCGTGTCGTTATTCGCCTGGATAAGCTCCTGAAGGTTAAAGACTCCGACAAGCACGCCTTTTTTATTGACGACGTATACATAGGTGAGATGTGCGTAGTCTTCCGCGGTTTTTTTTAGCCTGGCTTTCACCTGGCCGGCAGATTCTTCGGGATCGGCTTTAGCAAATTCGTTCGTGGCAAGGTCTCCGATATCGGTTTTTGATAACTGCATGAGATAATCGATCGGCGCCCGCGTTTCCATGGAAAGGAGTGAAAGGATTAACTCCCGTCGTTTGTGGGAGAGAGAAAGAAGGATATCCGCTGCTTCGTCCGCGTCGATCCTGGAGAGTATATCTGCTGACTGTTCCGGTTTGATCGTTCTAAAAAGCGCCCGCTGACGAGAAACATTGAGGTTTTCGATTACGTCCGTTTCATATTCAGTAGGCAGAATGTCCAGGACTTTTGAGAGATTTTTGACAGACAGCCGTTCCAGGTGGTCGGCAAGATCTTCCGGAGCCAGACGGGTCAGTTTTGTTTCTTCGTGTTTCAGGACAACTTTCCCGCTTGAGAGCTCCACCGGTTGGATATCATCCCAGCTTAAGAAATCCGATGTTATGCTTTTTCCGAATTTTGATAGGATGCTGTTGACGATTTTCTCGCCATGAAACCAACGCGCAATACCCATAAGTCCGACATCAACACCGGCGACGACATAATACGGTTTTTGCTGGATAGCTACGTCATTGACCCGGACGACCTTATTTCCACGGATATCGATGATTTGCTGATTCAGTAGATGCGTTTTTATTGACAGTTCGTTTTCTGCCGGAGTTGTTGTTGTCTGGTAATCAGTAGAAACGACAATTGACGCGTTGACTGTTTTGATTTTTGTGATCGGAATGATACGCGTATCCTTGCTTTGGGTAATGATTACTTTGGTAATCAGTGGTTGATCTGCGCCCAAAAAATAGAAGTCGGTAAGCTTTCCGAGTGTATTGCCTTCGGTTGTAACGACATGCAGGTTTGTCAGTTCGGAGAAGTAGAGCATGGTAGCTTAATGGTAGTCTGCCGGTATCAGAAAATGCAAGCCCTGCAGAGAAATACAGGACAAGAAATGAATTATTTTTCGGTGTTGAGCAGTTTCAGGACTCTTTCGTGAATTTCCGGCGTGCGGCTGACGACAAAGGGGATGCGGTATGTATCGCTTTCGTTGTGGCTGATGGCACGGCGTACGACAGCGGCGATATCGACGGAATTGCCATGCATATCAGTAACCGGGTATCCAAGGGCTTGAGCTGTGCGTATCCAAATGACGATTTCGTACCATGGGTTACCCTTGACGTGGTCAATCACCGTGTCTACGGTTCCTTTATGGAGCTGTAATACGGCATACCCTGAATCACAATCAAGGACTCTGGTATGGCCGTTTTGTACAAGCGGAGTTGTATTGAGCGTATACATCCGACGGGTTTTCGCAGCATACCGGAGCGCGTGGAAATCTGCATCCGTTTTGTCCGTATCCGTTTGGGCAGTAGAATGGACAGCGTATCCGCCATTTGATTTTTCTACGAATATGTATTGGTCGTCTACAAGGCTAATAATGCCAGCTGAAAGCAGGTCACCATTTTTTGTATATATGGCCATGCCTGTAGTCTGTACACGGTCTCCGAGTGCAATTGAACTGGTCATGTCTAGTGAGTCTACGACAGCAAAGCGATCTGCATCTTCCCAAAATCCGTTATCAGTACGGCCGGGTATCCAGTTTCCGCTTTCTTCCGTATGTATCCAGGTATTCGTAAGATCAGGAGAGTCTTTTGCCAGCGTCAGAACAATGGCAGTACCGATATCATCGATGTTTCTGGTCGGATTGTAATCATACCCTCCGGTTTGCTGCATGAGATCCCGATGAATGTGTGCCTGTGTAAGGACAGGACGAAGAAGATTGCGTGCAGAAAACAAATAGGTGAGGACATATTGTCCTTCCGGTGTTTTTGCCATGCCGGCAGATTCTGCCTCAATTTTGGCAAAACTAATCGCTTCGGGTACATCATGAATAAGCGATTGGAAACTTGCGGGCTCTTTTAAACGGGGAGCCTGTTCCTGAATGGACATACAGTGGCGCATTATAGATCAAATTATCCTATAATGCAAAGTGTGTATAGATATAGTAAGATATAGATTAATATGGTATCGCCGGAAAAAATATTTCATACGGATCCTGCCCGTCCCGAACGCATGATACATGCGGAACATCATGAACATCTGCACCCGCTTCGTGCGGCTATGTGGGATGCATTGGTTTCTGTACAGCCTGAGAAGGACTATACACCGGATCGGATGCGTCAGAGCGTTGTGTTTGATCATATAGATTGGGATACGCTGACAAGCGACGTATTTAAGGGAACGAAAGACCCGCAAACAGACGGAGCTGCTAAACAGATCCGGGGGAAACTGTTTGAGATGCTTATTCAGGCAGATCCGGGTTTTGGGGAGCGCAGTGCGCTTGAAAAAGAACTATTGACACTTGCGCACAGTCCGGAAAAATACGGTTTGAATAATGAACTTGGGGGATACCGAAACCCGGATATGGCGTTTCTTCTTTTTACGGGTGAAAACGGCACGGAACTTATCGGTATAGGTGAATCTAAACTAGGCCTGTTAAACGAGCGGTCGTTTAAACAGCTGTCTGAAACAGGGTTTACCAGCGGAGCACACAAGCTGATTGAAGTGGTCAATTGCCTTCCCGATCCGGTTTCACATGGCCTAGTGGAAACAGCAAAAGCCCGTCCTATCAGGATCTCAGCTGATTTTTCACAGCTATTGGTAGTCCCGGCCAACCGGAATATCGCGTGGTCATCAACGCTTGTAAACCGGCGGGAATTTACTGCAGACGGGCGGAAAAAATTTTATGAGCTTTTGGAAGATACAGCGCGGGTACGTACAGTTAACGCTGCATTTTCTACAGTCGAGGTGGGTGAAATGGCAAAAGTTCTGATAGAGCGCGTAAGAAATAATTGTTATGATTCTTCTGTGCGGATTGGATATGTTCGATAGCCTTTGCTGCCACGGACTTTTTCCGGTTTGTACTTTTGTGGACGGGGTACCTTTTCGATACGTAAAGGAATATGGGCAAATCCGTCGTCATCTACTGGGATATCAAATCTGGATAAGGCTCGTTTAATACCCACTGGAGTTACTTGAAACCTTTGTGCTAACGTATCAACGGCTAATGTTCTTGAATTAGCATGCTCTGCAACAAACCGTACTTTTCTTTCTAATCCCCAGGATTTACATATCTTCATATATGTCCTATAATACCATTTCTTATCCAAAAAGAAAAGCGTGTATTGATTTGTAATCGAAAGATACATTTTATGGCTAAAAAAAGAATAGAGATATTTCCAGTTGTTAGTGGCGGATTGACGCCTAAATTTGGTTTCCGTGTTTTCATACTTGGCGGTGAATATCGTGAGCGGACAATGTATTATGTAGTCGATCGTAACGGGAATACAAATGGAGATATATTTCCTCGCGGAACTGATGGCGCACAAACACGGTATTCAAGACGAAAGCGAAGATAACAGCGATAGATATTTACCGTTGTGGTTCCTGCTTCCTTTTTATACGTTCTGCCAACACGATCTGTTTTCTTACAAGAAGTTTATTATCTGTATGTCGTATGTATGGTGAATTTGCGATTACCACATCTGCTCCTTGGGGATCAAAAAACTCGTCTTTTCTGTAAAATTGCGGTTTTTTTATTGTACGATCGACAGCAAGAATGTCAAAATCAGATATCGGAGAATACTTGCCAGATGCCCGGCTTCCAAAAAGAATGATTTTTGTGACGCGTGGAAAATGTGAAGATATTGAATCTAGCACGATTGTCATTTCATTCGCGTGCCTTCGGTATATAAGAAACTCTACCTGTTCATGTTTCCCCATATAATGCAACAGATATTTATACTTGAAACACTCAGGTTTGCAGCTGAATTTTTGAGTATATACCCATCTAATCAGCTTTTTCTCCGCCAGTTGACGGATGTAAACCAGAGTAAGATGTGTATAGTATAACAGATAATATATCGAATAGCTTCATTTCGTGTATATTTCGGTACGTACTCGTAATATAATGATTGTATGGATTTTCAGTCTTGTATCCGGAATTTCGCCATTATTGCTCATATCGACCATGGAAAGAGTACCCTGGCTGATAGACTTCTTGAATTGACCGGGACGGTGACAAAGCGGGAGATGCAGGAGCAGCTGTTGGACAGTAATCCCATCGAACGGGAACGGGGGATCACGATTAAGCTGGCACCGGTGAGAATGGTGTGGAACGCGTCAATGCGTCAACGTATCAATGCGTCAACGCAAATCACTGACACTTTGACACACCGACACGCTGATACATATATACTAAACCTCATAGACACTCCCGGCCATGTAGATTTTGGATACGAGGTATCCCGTAGCCTGGCTGCTTGTGAAGGTGCGGTTCTCGTCGTTGACGCGACACAGGGGGTGCAGGCGCAAACACTTGCGAATCTTCACCAAGCCCGTGCGCACAACCTCACGATCATTCCGGTCATCAACAAGATCGATATGCCGACTGCGAGAATAGAGGTATGCGTTGATGAGTTATGCGGTATGGGGTTTCGGAAAGAAGAAATTCTCAAAATATCGGCAAAAACGGGAGAGAATGTCAAAGAAGTGCTGGAAGCGGTAGTTGCCCGCATTCCTTCACCCAAGGGGGTGCCGGATGGTACCCTCCGCGCTTTAGTATTCTCCTCTCATTACGATACCCATAAAGGCGTTGTCGTTTTTGTTCGTGTGGTAGACGGTGAAATTAGTGCGTCGGTTGATGAACTTAAATTTTTTGCAACAGGCATGGAGATTACGCCGATTGAGATAGGATATTTTTCTCCGAAAATGATTGCTTGTGATGTGTTGCGATCCGGAGAAGTAGGGTATATAGCCACAGGACTTAAAGACGTGCGTTTGGCAAAAGTCGGGGATACAATTACAAGTGTCAACAGCGTCAGGGTGTCAAAAGCGTCAGTTGTGCCGCTTCCCGGCTATAAAGAGCCCAAATCCATGGTGTTTCTAGGCCTTTTCCCCATGAGTGCAGATGAGTATGAACAAGCGCGGGAATCTATGGAGAAACTGCGGCTCTCCGATAGTGCATTTACGTTTCGTCCCATATCGTCACTTGCTCTTGGGAACGGTTTCCATTGCGGGTTTTTAGGTCTTCTGCATGCAGAGGTAGTGCAGGAACGGATTTTACGTGAATTCGGTCTTACCATGCTTGCGACAAGTCCCAGTGTCGAATACAGGCTGAGGCTGGTGCCGGGAGTAGACTACCGTAAGCTCGGTTTTACGCAGTCATCTGTCATTGCGAAAAAGAGCGAAGCAATCCGGGCGGGTTCGCCATGTCCTGATAATAATAGGACTCGCGACGACACGGGAACGATCGTGTCGATCCAGTCGGCAGGGGAATATCCTGATCCGTCTCAGGTAGCAAGAGTAGAGGAACCGATGATGCGCGTCGAGATATATAGCCCTAAATTGTATGTCGGAGCTATCATGCAGTTGTCCCAGGAGAAGCGGGGGACGTATCTGGATTTGGTGTATGAAGGGGATCAAGCGCACTTTACCTATCTTATCCCTCTTTCTGAAATGATTGTGGATTTTTTCGACAGGCTTAAATCGGTGTCAGAGGGGTATGCGAGCCTGGACTATGAGTTTTTTGACTGGGCAGAGGTAGAGGTGGCCAAAGTAGACCTTCTGGTAAATAAGGAAAAGGTCGATGCTCTCTCATACCTTATCACACGTGATGCAGCAGTCACCCGCAGCCGCGAGCTGGTAGAACGATTGGCTGCAGTTATTCCGCGACAGCAGTATGAGATACCCATCCAGGCTGCAATAGGTGGGTCGGTAATTGCGAGAGCTGACGTGAAGGCATTCCGGAAAGACGTGACGAAAAAGCTCTACGGCGGGGATCGTACCCGCAAAGACAAGCTATTGGACAAACAGAAGAAAGGTAAGGCCCGAATGAAGCGTATTGGTTCAGTTGAAATACCTCAAAGTGCATTTTTTGTTGTGCTCAAGCGGGAAGGATGATATACTGCAGTCATGACCGAAATGCAGCGTTATTTTAATCCGGAAACCGGCAAGCCAAATCCTGTGAGCGTTCGTGAGTTTTATTTGATGGACCGTAAAGAACAACGGGCGTTTCAAAAATCCTTGACACGAAAGGAAAAACGGGATTTTCAACTGCAGTTCATTGTCGAAGTAGATAAATTACCAAAAAGTGAAAAAATCGCCCTTTCTCGTGCTTTTGTCGATAAGCTTAAATTGCGTGATAACAAATCAATTGGAGATAAGGTTGAGCTATTCCGTGCAAAACTCTATGCAAAACGAGCAGAATTACCGACAAAGCAGCCAATTTTTTTCCGTAAATTTCGTACCAGGGAAACACCATGGCCTACATGGGTGTTGAAGACAAGAAGCCCATATTTGATACGTGCTATGTGACCAATTTTCGCTTTGTTAGTTTTTCTACTCCTGAGATTGTGAGTTTTGAGAGAAAGAACAGAGCGATATTCAGGCCTGTTGCCCAGCCGATGGTTGTTGCCATTGTTTGAAGAAATATTTCGACCACACGCCACATTTCCTCTGTTATTGTGATCCTGATACCTACGATATACCCTGCGATTGCAAAAAGGATACTGACCAGGACCACCGGCCAGAAGCCCTCCATATCTTCTTTAGATGAAAACATGGTATTTGAAACGGCGAAGAGAGAGTAAACAGTAAACAGTAAATAGTAAACAGTAAAAGAAGAAAATAATACATTATTTTGGGCATCGAGCACGGTTTGCTGCCAGAGCTGGGGGATGAAATAGGAGATCAGGCCGAGAAGTCCGAGCCCCACAAAAACAGGAGCAACACCGATGATTGCGCGGCGGATAGGATCGGTTTGGGTAATCATGACGCTGCCTGTTTTGACCTCTGTATTTTCCAGTCCTTCGGGAACGAGCGTCAGTCCCGAAGTTTTTACCTGCAGTATTTCCGCGGTAAACATGTGCGCCAATTCATGAATGATAGTGCCGGGAAAATACAGGATTGAAATGATACTGATAGCAAGCGGGCGGTTGCGAAAAAGGAGAAACAGTGCGGTGTACAGGTTCTGCGTGAGCCGGCGCGTAATGACATACAGCACGAGTAGTTCAAGAATAATTACTGTTGCGATCATGGGATCAAGTATAGCATGGTGATTGGTACTTGGAATAATACGCCAGATTGAAAGAAAACAGCGATGGGTTAGTGACCGCCGCCTTCCTGGCCTGTCGCTATTTGGGAAACAAATATCAAAAGAAGCGCGCCGGTGAGCAATTTCGGGCCGATGATGTCCATGACACCCAGCTGTTCCTGCTGATTCATCCTGGATATCGTACCAAAGAGTTCCTGTGCTTTGGCTGTGTTTTCCGGTGTGGCCGGAAGTCCGGCAAGGGCAAGGATGTTTTCCGGTGTCGGATGGATTCCGGTAAAGCCATCGACATTGGTCAGCTGTTTCCATACGTCCTGTGCCAGATCTGGGTTGGATTGCATGAATTGTGCAACCGTTGAAGCAGAGTCTTTTTGCCCGGTTTGTATTTGTTCAATAATCTGTTGAGGGATTTGGGCATTTGGATGTGTTTCGTTATATTTTGAGATAATAGGTAATAGTGCACTGTTTTGCGGTTTTGCTTCCGGAATATTGAGTGCCTTTATTTTTTCCTGAAGCGCGGTAACCGCGGTAGCCTTTTCAGGCGGCAAGCCTTCGTGACCCATGTCGCGGATCAATCGAAGCGCATCTATCCGTGTTTCATTTCCGAGCGGGGTATCAGCTGCCTGGGTGGCTATCGCGGTAACAAAAAGCCGCATATCCCGAAGCTCCAAAAGCAGTGCATTTGTTTCTTCGAGAAGCTTGGTCATCTGCTCGCGATCCGGAGCTGATTCCATAGCTTCTTTTACGGACTGTTCTTGTGTTTTTGGTTCTTCCGGTTTGGATTCAGCAAACACTTCCGATGCGGGGGTACCGTTTGCGATTGCTTCAAGTTTACCCCGCGGCGTGGTCAGATCAGGCGATTGCAATGACGTGGATTCCGCTGTTTTGCCCGGTTTACTCGCCGTATCCGCCGATTCGACGGAGGGGAAGGGTTTTGTTTCGGGATTCTTTTTCGGTGGCAGTTCTGTTTTTGCGGGTGCGGGTTCCATAGATGGGTTTATTTAGGGATTCACCCAATTTTTTTGTGCTCGCGTCCCTGGAATAAGAATTCCGGATATCTGCGCGTAAAAAACTTGGGTTCATCCCAAATCACATATTCATAGTATCAGTATAAACTGGTGTTCATGTTATGATCAAGATGTGGAACGGGATGTACTGCAAAAAAATGAATCCTTGCCGAAACGTGTCTGGTACGGGATAGGTACAGCGATTGAGAGCCAGAGCCCGGAGGCGTGGGGGAGGCGGATTTCCCGTATTGTTGAAGAAAAAATCGTTCCGAAATTGCCACGGCAATGGCAAACGTGGGCAGAAGACCACCGGGAAGAGATCCGGGAGGCCGCAACGTATGCAGGCGTAGGGATTACGACGGCAGAGGTGGTGGCGGCGGTAAGCCTGGGTGTTATGACCAAGAGGCGCCTGGAGCGATTGATCTGTAATCTACAGATTCGTCATGTCCGGGCGCACACGCAGTGGCTGAGACTCAATCCGGGAGAGCCGCTCATGCCTGTGGTGGTCGGGCTGGATTTGCCGTCAAACAGATATTCACCGAAGCTTCGTGAGACTGCCAGTGTCTCGCTAGCAGAAGAAGATTTTCGGCGCACACAACAACGGCAATTTATTCAGTTCGTGCGACAATTATGGAAAGAGCGGTATCCGAAAAAAGTTGATCATCGTATGCGGATACAGTTTACTGCAACGATGAAAGAGTTGTATCAGCTGGCAGATGAGCCGGGATTTCAGATTCTTTTCCGCCGTGCTATGCAAGAGCCCGTGGTAAAAGGGGAATTAGCAAACAAATATATGAGAGCGCTAATGGATCAGGCGTATATGAGAGCTGGGCGAAAGTATGGGTGGATCATGGACCGGAAACGATCGCGTCTTGTCCGCGAGCGGTTGATCAAGAAGTTTCCGGATATCAATAATGTGCTTCAGATTCACATGATGAGACATAAACCGAAAGCTATGCAAGAACGAGGCATTATCCTTTATCAGGATCCTATTCAGCGAAAAGAATTGTATAAATTAGCACGCAGTTTCCAAAGGAATCAGCAGATATGCCCAATTGCTCCACGAGATGTGCGTATCGATGTGATGTCTCCAGGACAGGCGTTGTATAGCGGATCTCCGGATTTCATGCCTCAGGTGGTGTATGACAATAGAGGAAAGGTCGTTGAAGTACTATCTGATATTACATGGGAAGGGCTACAGCAATTGAATACCGATAATTACAGGCGTGAATGGAGTCCTGATTGGCGGGAGAATCAAGGTAGTGATTCTGGAATTAGCAGTCAGGAGAGTATGACTGCTAATATTACTCGGGATATACGAAGAAAACGACGTAGAAAACGACGTAGAAAAGATGGCTCGCCATTGGTAGATCGGGTTAGGCAGGCAGCATACATGGCAGTTGAAAACAAGGTGCCTCCGCAGCCATCAGTTGAGGAGTTGAGAAGGCAGGCAAAGAGTGATGCGCACAAACGGTGGAAAATGGGGATGGTGGCAGCCAGGAACGCTAAGCGCCAGCGGCGTATTGACGAAATGAATCAGAATATCGCGCGGAAACAGATTGAGATCGAAGCAAGGCAACAGGAAGCGGCGCTGCATGATTCCCGGCACGAACACCGTTTAGAGCTGCGGCAAATGTATGAGGAGGCGGATGAGTTGTCAAAGGATAATGCCCGTGCAGTAACACTCGCAGTTGATCATGATCGGCGCGCAGTGGCACTTGGAGGTACGCTAGATCCTGAGTTGGCGCGCAGACAGCCTGATTTAACAGCAGCAATAGCAGGAAAGGCACGGTCACTTGGCACTAATGAGACATCGAGTGCTAGACAGCTTGCTCAAATACTTGAATTTGTCGTGCAGGCGCGGAGTGAACCGGAGACAATGCGGCTGGTTACTGAGCTTTCCGATGCGCAGAAGCAAGGGGATACACACAGGACCACGATTATAGCATCCCAATTACTTGATCACACATACCGCCAAAATCCTTTGTATGGCAGGCGGGAGGGTGTGGGTACGAGGATACATACGATGTTTCCTACTCTTGCCGCTTTTTGGGTACAACGGTTAGGCCTTGTCGGAATGCAGTATTTATTGAGAAAATAATGAATTATAGGATATAAGATAATCGGGAAATATTCGGAAATATTTACGTATACCCAACTTACTCAGGTTTACAGCTCCATAGGAGCGAAAAAGCTGATTAGTTGGGTATATACTCTAAAACTCGGTTGCAATCCTGAGTTTTTCGGGTATAGTATATTTTCCTTGCAAAAGACTTCCGTATCACGATACAATAATCATCTTGCAGGTATATCATGAGACGTATGGAGGCAGAACAAATCACGACGGAAGAAAGCGGTCAGAACAACACAGGCCAGATAACCGGCACAACGCAGAAAACTGCGGAACAAAAGAATGTCGTGTATACCGGCATAGGACGAGTCCTTCCCAGTGTGATTGAGGCGGATGCGGTGAACAAAAACGAAGCAAAAACCAAAGGTGTAGCTGGGGAGAATCTTGATAATCCGGGTCCATTGCATCATATACATCCGGAGAATTGGCAGCAGACTACCCGCATGCGCAAAGTCGGACCCCGTACCCACAGAAATACGTTTTGAAAACCGGTTGATGTGAGCCATATTTTCGTATAGTATGTCGGGGTATGGCGAAAGAAGAATGTATTGAACACTTGATGATAGGGACAGGAAACAGAGTCGTCCAGATTCAGTGGAACAGAAGGAAT
>Ga0172371_10004674_pt1 | contig 20590 bp, 18 predicted proteins | sample Lak12m_FD_114543 | JGI IMG/M metagenome (GOLD analysis project Ga0172371, IMG submission 114543) | Freshwater microbial communities from Kabuno Bay, South-Kivu, Congo - kab_022012_12m | ecosystem: Environmental > Aquatic > Freshwater > Lake | place: Democratic Republic of the Congo: South-Kivu... | reverse complement strand
GTAGACTTCTCCGGAGTGGAGGAATTCATCGACACCCCGGTGAAGCGATATTCCAGCGGCATGCACGTGCGCCTGGCCTTTGCGGTGGCGGCTCATCTTGACCCCGATATCCTGGTGGTGGATGAGGTCCTTGCCGTGGGGGACGCGGAATTTCAACGGAAGTGCCTTGCCAAAATGGGATCGATGACCGGAGGAGGGCGCACGATTCTCTTTGTCAGCCACAACATGACCGCAATCAGGACCCTTTGCAGTCGCGCCATCCTCTTGGATAGGGGAGCAATAGCCACTGAAGGCGATCCGGGTCACGTGATAGGGCAATACCTTGAAGGCAAGACCTATGATGGGGCAGTCGTTTCCGCTGAAGAGTACGAACGAAGGATGGATAGCTGCTATTTCCAAGGTGTTGTGTTTTTCAAGTGCCTCGAGGTTGCGCTTCTGGATGAAACTGACACGCCTCGGAACGTTTTCCGTTCCAGTGAAGACATTACTCTCGCGATAACATTTGAGTGCTTCCAGACAACGCCCCACCTTCAAATCGGTTTCTCGCTCGTGGACCGGGACGATGTGCCGATATTGCGGAGCGAGTTCGCCGACGATCCCGTTTCCCGTTCCTATTACTCCTTTGACCCGGGCGTATATCGAGTCAGATGTAAGATACCCCGGAACCTTTTCGGAGAGAGACGCTTCTTCATGACTGTAGGATTTACCTGTCAAAATGTTCAGCACCTGGTGGCCAAACAACTCCTGCAGATCGATATGGAATTCCTGGGTTACGAGGATAACCTGTCCCCCCATTCCAAAGAGGCCTACTTCAGACCGAAATTGGAATGGAAGCTCGACGAACTGTCAACGTCGTAAGGCAGCGTTGTTCAGCGGATCTGCCCCGATCCTTTCGAAATGACGTTCACTTCACCTGTTCGCTATGAGTGAGGTCGTAACGGGGTGATTGCGGTTCTGAGCCACGCAGCGAGGGCACGAGAACAATGCACAAAGAAGGCCTTGGTGAAATAGAAGCGTATTTTGACCGTCTGTGGCCGATCAACAGGAGCATCGCGGGGCCAGGAGTTCGAAAGACCCATGCGATTCTCTCCGAACTTGTCCCGCTGACTTCAATCGAAGTACCTTCGGGAACGGTCTGTTTCGACTGGACTGTCCCTGAAGAATGGATTGTTCACGAAGCGTACGTCATAGACCCTGGCGGCCGACGAATCCTCGACGTTGCCGAGAATAACCTGCACCTCGTGAGTCACTCCATACCCTTTCAAGGCAGACTGTCCCGGGAAGATTTGGACAAACATCTCCACAGCCTCCCCGACAAACCCAGCGCCATCCCCTACTTGATCAGCCCTTACGCTCCTTATTGGGGTTTCTGTTTGTCTCACGAACAGCGATGTGAGCTACCGCCGGGTTACTATGAGGTGACGGTCAACACTGAATTGATTCAGGGTTCCATGACCATATCCGAAGCCGTCTTAGAGGGTGATGAGAGCGAAGAAGTTCTGATCTCATCGAATACGTGCCACCCTGCTTTGGCAAACAATGAACTTTGCGGGCCCATAATGGCTGCTTTTCTCTACCGCAGACTCGCTTCCCTACCTCGCAGGCGGCTGACGTATAGGTTCGTGTTTCTCCCCGAGACCATAGGAAGCATTGCATACCTGTGCCTGCGTGGTGAGCACCTGAAAAGCCACATGATAGCGGGCTACATCGTCACGTGTGTCGGAGACCCGGCGCCTTTTGTTTACAAGAGGTCTCGCAACGGTCGGACGCTGGCAGACCGGGCCGCGGAACATGTACTCACCCGTTCTCGGGAGTCAAGGCCATTTGCCATTCGTGACTTTCACCCCTTGGGCTCGGACGAACGTCAATACTGTTCGCCGGGATTCGATCTTCCGGTAGGATCGATCATGCGATCGATGTACGGGACCTACGAAGAGTACCATACGTCATTGGACAATCGCGACTTCATCAAATTCGAAGCTATTCAAGAGTCTATAGACGTGTACTTCGATGTCTGTCAGATTTTGGAACAGAACGTAACGTACCGCAATACGATCATGTTCGGCGAACCGCAATTGGGCAAGAGAGGCCTGTATCCGGGTCTTGGAGGAAGGACCCACCTCCCGGGAGAGATTGAGGCCATGATGTGGGTCCTATCCTTGTCCGACGAGCACCACGATCTTCTCGCGATGTCGCAGCGCAGTGGCACAGATATGGAATTACTGAACCGGGCGGCAACCAGGCTTCTTGAGGCAGGCGTTCTCGAACGGGTAAAATCCTGATCGCAGTTTCGTGTTGCGGGCAATTGGCCCGTCGTGAAACAGCGAGACCGGCCAAGGATGCAGCGATGACCGGACTGAAAGAAGTGACCCGGGCCGACGTGATCGTCGTTTTCGACACCGAGTTGACGGCCTGGGAAGGATCTCTCGAGAGAAATTGGAGCGGAGCCAACGAATACCCCGAAATCGTTCAGATCGGCGCTGTGAAGCTTGAACGGCAATCTCGCTTCAGTGAAATGGATGCCTTCGAGCAGCTTGTGCGCCCGCGGTTTAATCCGGTGCTCAGCGACTACTTCACTTGCTTGACGGGCATCACTCAGCAGGAGGTGAACGAGAAAGGCATCGATCTCTGCGAAGCATTGCAACGTTTCTCGGATTTCGTGCTCCCTGACACCATGATTTGCAGCAATGGAGGCGATCATGAGATCCTCTTGCTCAACTGTGATTTGTACGGCATACCCTTTCCCTTTGAGATCTCCCGGTTCAGGGACGTCGGCCCTCTCCTGAGCGATGAAGCCCGACTAACCACACATATAGAAAGCGGCCGTCTGGATAAGGTGTTCAATTTCCAGTGTGATCTCCCCGTTCACAATGGACTTGCCGACGCAAGAAGACTGGCGGAGACGATGCGCCACCTCCAAAAAAACGGACGCATATGAAGGAGCCCGGTCGCCCTTTGGCCGCTGGCGAGGGGAGATATAAGCGAGGCAGCATGAACTTGAGAACGCAAAACCATAGCATCCCCCGCAGCCCCACTGTACTCGATACCACGCTCAGGGACGGAAGCTACGCCATAAACTTCCAGTTCACCGCAGCCGATACGGCCATAATTTCGTCGCGGCTCGAGATGGCGGGGTTTGATTTGATTGAAATCGGTCACGGGGTGGGATTGCACGCCTCCGAGAGCGGAAAGGGCGTTGCAGCGGAAACGGATCAAGCCTACCTCGAGGCAGCCGCCAACTCTCTCACCCGGGCTAAATTCGGTATGTTTTGCATCCCAGGGATAGCGCGGCTAGAAGACATAGACATGGCCGCAGGTTATGATATGGGATTCATTCGAATCGGCACCGACGTCACGGATGTGGAACGATCCGAACCCTTTATCGCCAGGGCAAAGAAACACGGCATGTTTGTCTCGGCCAACTTCATGAAATCCTACGCCATGGAACCGGCCGGATTTGCCGAGAAGGCCAAGCTGACCCAGCAGTTCGGGTCTGATGTCCTGTGCATCGTGGACTCGGCAGGCGGAATGCTGAACTCGGAGCTTGAGAGCTACTTTTTCGCGGTTCGAGAAGTTTGTGATATTCCCATTGCCTTCCATGGCCATAATAACTTGGGACTCGCCGTCGCTCACTCACTTAGGTCCGTAGAGTTGGGCGCGTCAATAGTGGACAGCTCCCTCCAGGGTCTGGGGAGAAGCTCGGGGAATGCACCCACGGAGATCCTCGTCCTGGCCTTGAAGAGATTGGGTCGTGACACGGGGATTGACCCCATCGCAGTCATGGACGTCGGCGAAGAATATATCCGGCCTCTCGTGAGGCGAAGGGGGCTGGGGTCACTGGACATCATATCGGGATATTCTCAATTTCATTCGAGCTACATGGGGATAATCAGGCACTACTCGAGCAAGTATAGAATCGATCCGAGAGTGCTCATAATGAAGGTATGTGAGCTCGACAAGGTCAATGCGCCTCCCCAATTGGTCGAACACCTTGCTCGACAGCTCAGAGGAACGGCGGACAACATATCTACCGGACGATTTGACTTCGACAAGTATTTCGGTTCGGAGCAGGATCCCGGATCTGCATCGTTAACCGTCCCCGTTGACGGGCCACGGGAATCCTGAGAGATTTCTTGCCGGTCAGATTCCGGACTTCGTGCCCATTAACGGCTCCGTTCGAGAGCAGGAGGAACATCGTTGGGTGCTCGTGAACTTCTTCTTGAAACGGTCGAATTACATGCCGACACGGTTTTCTTGATTGATGCCCTGAACGGCGAGCGCCACACGTACGGAGAGTTTCATCGTATGGCATGTAACGTGGCAATCCGCCTCAAAGACCACGGAGTCGTCAGAGGAGACAGAGTCGCCGCAGTCATGAACAATTGTGTGGAGTTTGTTGTCCTCTACTTTGGCTGTCTCTATCTGGGAGCGGTTGCAGTCCCCGTAAATCCTCAGTTGCATCGCAATACGGTCAGCTTCATACTCGAGGCATCAAAACCCAAGGCCGTGATTCTGACTCCTGCCACGGCCGGCTTGGTCGACCGGGATCTGCTGGCCCGTTTGAATATTCATGCCCTCCGAGTGGCGCCGACGCGTGAGAAACAGGATTTGGCGAACGAAAGCCATCTGTGGGCAATGGGAGATCCCTCCGCGGAGCATGAACGAACATGGGAGCCATTGACGGGGGTCGGTTCAGGTGATTGGCACTCCGTATTTTATACATCGGGCACTACCAGTTTTCCGAAAGGCGTCCCTCATACGATTGGGAGCATGGTCTCGAACGCGCGCGCCTTCAACTCAATGCAGGGACTTGGGCCGCAGAACCGATTCTACCATGTATTGCCGATGGCCTATATGGCAGGCTTTCTCAATTCGATACTTTCTCCGTTTCTGGCCGGAAGCAGCGTTGTAGTGCACCGGGCTTTCGACGCCAGACTTGCTCTCAGTTTCTGGGAAGCTGCCATCAGATTCGAAGCTAACTGCATGTGGCTTGCCCCAACCATTTTGGCTTCCATATTACGACTTGATCGAGGCCTGAAGGGGTCCCAGTACTGTCGTGATCAGGTGAAGGCAATCTTCGTGGGAACAGCGCCGCTTCCAATGAAATTGAAGCGCGATTTCGAAGACAAATTCGGGAAATCTCTCCTGGAAAGCTACGGTCTGTCTGAGACCCTGATTGTCACTGCCAACACCTGGAACAGCGAGTACAAACCGGGTTCGGTCGGTCTTCCGCTGCCGGGGATAGGATTGCGAATCGCCGACGAGTCGGGGAATGAGATGCCGCCGGGGGCAGACGGGGACATATGGATACGCAGCGCCAGCGTCACGCCGGGCTACCTCGATGACAATAGTCTTCCGGACGTTGCCCGGCAACCGGGAGGGTGGTTTCCGTCAGGCGATATTGGACACATCGGTCCCGATGGGTATCTGTTTATTACCGGCCGGAAAAAGGACCTGATAATCCGGGGCGGCATCAATCTCAGTCCACGAGCAATCGAGGAAGTCTTGGCCGAGCACGAGGCGGTTGATGATGTAGCGGTCGTGGGAGTACCGGACGAGTTTTACGGCGAAGAGATCGTGGCAGTGGTGAAGTTGAAGGACGGCTATGCACTGGCTGCAATTCGAACGGAACTTCTCGACTTGTGCAAGAGCCGGCTCAGTCCTGGAGCAGTACCCGGTGCGTTTGTGGATATCAGGGAGTTCCCTCTTTCCAGTACGGGCAAGATTCAGAAGGGTAAGCTCAGGGAAATGGTATGCACAGGACGAAGCAGAGGCGCGGATCACGTAGCACCGTGAGGTCGACGGGTACCGACACCTCAGGGGCTCAGGAACTAACCTCCAGCCCTCTGGAAGATGCCTTAAGAACCGGTGTGATTACAGGACCATATACTTGGTGGTCTCTCGCTTTCGGAAAGGATGACCCGTGATTCTCGGGGTTGATCACGTAGCCCTGTCTTGTTCCGATGTGGTCGAGGGAAGCAACTTCTTGCTGGAAGCCGGCTATCAAGCCAAGTTCGTGCAACGCGACCTCCTCAACCACCCTTCCAAGGCCAGCCTGCTCAAAACTTTCGAGCCTGTCCACGATGTGGCCTATTGTCAGAAAGAGAACAGTGTTTCCTTGGAATTGACAAGGCATTCGCCTCTGCCCAAGGAACGATCTACCCCCTACCGGGTAATGGTGAAGCAAGTTCCCCTTGATTCCACGGTTTTTCCAAACTCAAGGCCGACGTCATACCGGGAAGTATGGTGTGCGGCCCTTGGCTGCTCGGACCCGCGATCAGCGATGTGGCGCCCCTTCAACGCAGAGATCTGGTATGACCCGAACGCCAATGATTCCGGCCGGGGATACGTCCAAGGGATGCTGCTGCCCGTCACGAACCTCCCAGTTTCCGAGAACTTTTGGAAAAACGGTCTGCGGTTTCAAGTAGAGGCAAGGGGTACGACAATGGACGGCATGTCGTGGACTTCAATGGCCTTTCGCTCGCGCTTGGCAGCCTGGTCTTTGAGGGTAGTCCTCGTGGAGAACAGCCGTGATGTCAGACAATACTTCCTCGACGAACCCGGCTTCACATGCATCGCCTTGATTACCACGTGTTTGGCGGAGGACCATCGGTTGGCACGGGCCGCAGGCGGGAGGGACGGGAGTCTGCCGTTCAATATCGAAGTTTTTGGCAAGCCGCTCACCATTGTGATCCTGCGTGGCCCCGACAACGAGCTCATCGAACTGATTCAGTTTCAACGCTAGTGTAGCGTTCATCGACGCACCATTGCAAGGGTCGTGGCCGTAGGGCGGACCTACGCCGGCCAAGTGCTCGTAGCAGAACAACTCCCACTTACGGAACGTAACGCCAGGGGTCCGGCGTTTCCCGCGGATGCCCGACGTGCGGCCACAGGAGAGACCGCGTTGCGAAGAATAGTCGACCTCACTTATCCGATTCACGATGGGATGCCGACGTATCCGAGACCGTGGCATCCTTTCGTCGAGATCACGGCGCTTGGACGTCATGGCATTGAGCAGCGGGAGACTCGGAAGATCCTGTTGGGTACCCACACCGGAACTCATTGCGACGCGAGCCGCCACTTTCTTCCGGACGCTCAATCGGTGGATCAAATCCCGCTCGATACTCTGGTAGGCCCGGCAGTTGTGGCAAATTTTACCAGTGCCGGGCAGTTGCAGGAACTGGGCATTGAGCACTTCGAGCGGCAATTGGGAAATCGTCGCGCGGAACGCTTGATATTGCGCTTTGACTGGTCGAAGCATTGGGGCACGATGCGATTCTTTACCAGCCATCCATTTGTCTCCCTCGCGGCAGCAGAGTGGTTGGTGTCCCAAGGAATGCGGCTCCTCGCGATGGACACTCCCTCGCCGGATGACCCTCGGAATTGCGCGGGGAGTGAGCCGGATTCACCGATTCACAAGATTCTCCTGGGCAATGGCGTGGTCCTGGTCGAGTACCTATGCAATCTGAATAGTCTGACAATGACCGACATTGACCTGATCGTATTGCCGCTACGAATAGTGGCCGCGGATGGATCTCCCGTCCGTTGCGTTGCAATAGAGCATGATGACGCCTGAGAGGAAATGGAAATCATGACGGAGCAAGACAAGTGGCTGATCGAGATTTTTGAGCGGCGCGGTCCTATTCCCGGAGATACGTCAGAAGAGAAGCTCAAGGTAGATTTTTTTGCGGCCAAGCTCATTGACTCGCTGGGGGTTATCGAGATCATAACCGAGATAGAAGAGGAGCTAGAGATCCGCTTTACGGAAACGGACTTTCAGGACAGGCGTTTCTCTACCATCGGCGGGCTCGGCGAGATTGTCCTGGAATGTCTTGGACGGGAGAAGAGAGGTGGATGAAGTGACAACGGGAATCGATGAGAACAAATGGGCGCTCTCGTATGCTGATGACCCCGGCCTTGGGTGGCCGTGTGAAACACTCATACGGGTACTGAAAGGAGACTACGTTCCCGGCCTGGACAGGGATTATGCGGGAAAGAAGGTTCTGGACGTCAGTTGCGGAAACGGAAACAATCTTGCATTCTTAGCCTCGCTGGGATTGGAGCTCTACGGGACCGAAGTCCACGACGACATTTTGGTATCGGTCCGTGAAAAGCTCGCCCGGTTGGGAACCAAGGCTGACCTCCGGGCAGGCACAAATCGAGACCTGCCTTTCGGTAATGACCAGTTTGACCTCCTGGTGTCCTGGAACGTTATCCATTATGAAACAACTGAAATCGATATACGTCGGGCATTAAGTGAGTACCACCGGGTGCTGCGCCCGGGAGGGCGGTTTGTCGTTTCAACTACGGGGCCGGATCACAAGATACTTCAGGGTTGCGAAGCTCTTGGGGAACATCGCTATCGGATAGGCCGGAAGGACGACTTCCGGTGTGGCGAAATTCTCTATTGCTTCGATGAGCCCGCTCACATCATGGAGTGCTTCTCGCCGCCATTTCTTGACGTTCTGGTAGGACGCACCCATGACTTCTTGTTCTCTGCTACGTTGGACTGGTTCATAGTCACCGGACGGAAAGGTTGACCTGATGCAATCCCATTATACCAGGCTTGCCATGGCGGAAGCGCTTGAACAGGTCGGCTTGAAGCGGGGTGACGCGGTCTTTTCCCACAGCAATGTGGGGTACTTTGGATACCCCGAGGGCGGCGTCAGCCGTGACAATGTGTTTCAGACCATACTTGGAGCCTTCTTCGATGTGATAGGGTCCGAAGGCACAGTGGTAGTTCCTACATTCACCTATTCGTTTTGCAGAAGAGACCCGTTTGACCCAGACAATACACCTTCGGAGATGGGTATTTTCTCCGAAATGCTTCGCGCGCACCACCAGGCCCGCCGGTCTCATGATCCGATTTTCTCCGTGGCTGCTCTTGGCCCTCGCGCCGAAGATCTGACCTCGGACGTGTCTGCCGAGTGTTTTGGAAAGGACAGCTTTTGGGATCGATTTCTCCAGATGGGAGGAATCGTTTGCAACATGAATTTTGACGCGGGCTCCACATTCATTCATTATGTTGAGCGGTGTCTTAATGTTCCCTATCGATATGACAAACTCTTTCCGGGGACCTTTATCATAAACGGACGGGAGAAGAGAGGCGCGGCGATCTATTTCTGCCTTGATCTTTCAAACTCCGATACCATAGCTACTTTCGAGCCATTTCACGAAGCGGCTGTTAGGACAGGGGTCGCCAGGACCTCTGCCGTCGGTCGAGGACAATTCGTGGCTATTCGCGCCTCAGGCGTCTATGGGCTCATCGAGGATGAACTTAGCACGAACCCGTGGCTCCTTACTCCGGCGGGGAAAAGGGATGCAGCGCCGGTGTTGATTCAGCCCGCGCAACAGGGTCGTTCCAAAATCCACCTGGAGAAGGACGCCTCGATGAGGGAAATCCTGCAGGCTCTTTGGCCGCTCAAACGGGATCTCGTCTCTGAAGATTACGATGCCGCACTGGAGACACTGAGTGAACAGATTCCTCTGACCATTCATGAATATCCGACGGGGAGTCACTGTTGGACGTGGATAATCCCCGAGAAATGGACATGCCGAGAAGCCTACGTCGAAACCGTCGACGGGCAACGGATTTTGTCATACGAGGATAATCCGCTGCACGTCTTGTCATATTCCCTTCCATATAACGGGACTGTCGCACGGGACACGTTGCTCCGGCATCTGTACGTCCACCCCAAGATTCCGGAAGCCACTCCAGCAGCTTATCGGCACTATCACCGCGATTGGGGCTTATGCTGCAGCCGGACCTTCAAGGAATCCCTGACCGAGGACGAATACCGGGTTGTCATCGATTCATTCTTCAGCTTTGGGACCCTCAAAGTGGGAGAAATGGTGCTTCCCGGAGAGACTGAACAATGCGTGGTACTCTGCGCCCATCTGGCTTCTCCTTGCCAGGCCAATTACGGCCTTTCGGGCGTGGTCGTCGGCCTCCGGGTAATGCGCGAATTGAGCCGGAGGGAACGGTTGCGCTACGCCTATCGTTTTCTTATCGTCCCCAGGACACTTGGCTCCGTGGCTTATCTCAGTCACAATCAAGAGGTTGTCTCAAGGATGAAAGGCGGCATTTCTCTCGATATGTTGGGCTTGAAGAATCCCCATGCCCTGGGGCTGTCCTTGAGCGGCGATACCGAAATGGATCGATGTCTGGTGGCGGCCCTGGAAGAGGGCGACCCCGAGGCATGGACAGCACCGTTTCGCACGACGACCTTTTCGGACGAATTGAATTTCAACGCGCCGGGCGTTCGTGTTCCGATGCTGTCTCTTTCACGGGCGCTGCCCGCTCATGATCCGGATCGGCCATACAAGGAGCACCTCTCCGGCCTGGATACTCCGGATCTGGTGTGTGACGAACGCCTCGATCAGTCAGTATGCTTGGTGCTGCGAATGGTGGACACGCTGGAGCGTAATCTTGTTCCTATGAGCACGTTCAAAGGGCAGATCTTTTGCGCGCGCTACGGAATTGACTTCGATCGGGACGACGAGCGCGAGGATTATCAGAGAGTCTCCGGGATTATGTTCCTCATCGACGGCAAGCGCTCTGTTGTCGATATCGCCCGTGACTCTGGACTTAGTTTTTCTACAACCAAAGCAACCCTGGACGAGTTTCATCGGCTAGGCCTGATCCACTGGACGACGGGAAATGATATGCAGACCTGCTGACGAAGCCTCAGGAAGGTAGCGATTTCTCAGGAGCTGGCGCAATGAATATTGTCTTCGTCAATCTCACGCTCAGGCTGTGGATGGACACCCCACTGAGGCGCGAAAACTTAATTAAGACCGTGACACCTCAATTAAGCAGGACTGACGAAGGCCAAACACCTGCAGCTTGAGGCTATTGCCGCCACGCGACGAGTGTCTATCGGCCGGGGAGCCCATGAAGTCGGACCACATAGTGTTTGTAGATTCACGCGAGCAAGTTCGTTGCTTGAGTCGCTTGGTCCCGCGACGGGCTGGGACCAAATTGGTTGCCGTGACGGCTGATGCCGCTGCCTGCTTGGAAGAGCACGATTTGCCGTACGATCCGGTTTGCCGTTTTGCCGAAGCCCGTCGGCTGGTGTCTATTGAAGATGATCTCTGCCGCGAGAGCTCTGTCCTTGCTCATGATATCGAATCTTTCGTCGGAGAAAGGTATGAACGAGCCCGATTCGCGGATCCCGGATTCATGAGCAGTCAGGTGTACCATATCTATTTGGCGCTGATAGCCGTCTTGACACGTTCTTTTCTTATGCGGGCCGCTATCGACGCCATCAACCCCTCAAAGGTGACTGTATTCGACGGAATTGAACCCGAGTTCCGGAAGGATGGTTACTCAGTCAATCCGTGGCTCATTGTCATTGGAGACGTAGCCGCCCAGCGCGGGCTTCACGTGGAAACCCTTCAGTGCCCGGTGAGTTTGACGGACAACTCGTCGCAATCTTGTGTCCCTGGAGCCGGTCTGAGGAAGTTATTGAGCCTGCGTCGGGGAGCGTCCTTTCTGCGGAGAGGGCTTCGGCGGGCTTACCCGTATGGGACGCGAGCGGTGCGAAACATGCTCATGTCTGGCCGCAGGTCGCAAGAGCCGGATGCCGTGGCGCAGGTCGAGTCATTCGATACGAAGAAATTCAACGACCTGCGCCTGCTCATGACGGGCTCGCTTGGATATGACTGGGGCCCGATAATTTCAGCATTGCAATCAACTAAGAGTGGAGGCTGTTCATATCTTGGATTGCAGCCGCAGGACGGTCGAGAGTGGACCATCCGGCACTCGGGAATCGTCGAAGATGTTCGGACTGGAACCACTCATGACCTTGGAATTGGCCCGCCTCGCGAGGATGAAGCTGAACTGCGACGCCTTTCTGAACTTTTTGAGGAATGGCTGAATGGTTACTCGTCAATCAAACAGCGCTGCAAATTCCTTGGCCTGAGCCTGTTTCCCGCATTGCTCCCCCGATTGCGTGCCATGACCTGTTTAGGCCCCGGGCTTGTCAGGTACACCGACCGAGTGGCCGAGCTGGTCGTCGAAACAGTCAAACCCGATGTTGTTTGCTTTTTCTCTATGACGCTGCTCGCCGACAAACGAATGGCGCGTCACTGCCATGAAATAGGCGTTCCGATAGTGTCGTACATGCACGGTGTTGCGTACGGAGCACACGATGTTCCACACAATGAGATGAACGATCCTGCCCACGCAGACTATTTTCTCACTTATGGTGAAGGTTTTCGTCCGCGGATCGAACCGGTACATCCGCGTCGAGCCAAGCTCGTCCCCGTGGGTTCCACCCGAGTGGAGAAATATTACTTTGACAGGAAACCGCACATCAAGAACGCAAACCCGAGTATTGAGATACTTTGGCTTGGGGAAGTTTCCCACAGAAACACCGTTTGTTCTGCGGTGGTTATGGAGGACACGGAGCGGTATCTGTTGCAAAAGGCCTGCCTGAGCATCCTGGCAAAGCAGTCCGACATGCGAATCACCTATCGTCCTTATCCCCATGCAGCAGCATATGACGGAATTTGTCAATGGATCAAGTGGTCACGACAGCCCATCGCTGTTGACGTGGCCACTCCGATGCGCCAGTTGATCGAATTCCATGACGCAGTCATCACTACGGCGAGCAATGGCACGGTGTGGACCGAAATCCTGGCGTTGGACAAACCGCTCGTCCTGTATTGTGATCCTGCCCAAACCCCTTTTCTTTCACATTTTCCGCCCCATCTGGATCAAGCTTGTTACTGGTGTAAGTCGGGCGAGGAGTTGATTTCCGCTGTAACCCGTTTGAGCCGCGACAGGCAGAGCTTTCTCATGGAATTGAGCAAAAAGTGCAACAAGGAGTTCTTGCGCATGTACGTCCTCCATAAGGAGGACGGGCGGTGCGTTGATCGCGTCTTGTCTTTCCTGGCGCAGATTCGGCGACGGCACATCGGGCAGGACGATCACACATGAAGCAGATTATCGGGCCAATCCTGTTGACTGGCGCAGCGGGCTTCATCGGCAGTCACTTGGCGAAATCGCTTGTCATGGACGGCCACGAGGTCGACATCGTCGATAATCTGTCCACGGGCAAACGGGAAAACGTGCCTGACGGGGTCTCGTTTCTGGAGCTCGATCTCCGCTTCGAGGAGAGCATCCGTCACCTTCCGCAAAAGCAATACGCTGCAGTTCTCCATCTCGCGGGTCAATCATCGGGAGAGAAGTCGTTCGACGATCCGCTCTACGATCACGACGCGAACGCTCGATCCACGCTCCTGTTGGCACAATGGGCACGGGAAGTCGGTATCGACTCCTTTATTTACGCGAGCTCTATGGGAGTGTACGGTCGGCCCGAACAGCTCCCGGTTGCGGAATCAACGGAACCGCTTCCGATATCCTATTACGGCGCATCCAAACTCAGCGCGGAACGAATCCTCGCCGTGGAATCTTCTCAGGGTTTGCGAACGGTCTGCTTTCGGATGTTCAACGTGTACGGTCCGGGACAGAACCTCGCGGACATGAAGCAAGGCATGGTCAGCATTTATCTGGCGCAGTTGATGCGAGAGCAGTCTTTGGTCGTAAAGGGATCACTCGATCGGGTGCGAGATTTCATCTATGTCGACGATGTCGTTTCCGCGTGGAAGCTCGCGGTGGAAAAACCCGTGGCCGGAATCTTCAACCTCGGGACGGGCATAGGGACCACGGTACGGGATCTGATACGGAAGCTGGTTGAACTGTGCGGATTGCCGGAGGACTTCCCGGTCATTCAGCGTGGCGGAACGCCGGGCGACCAGTTCGCCATGGTCGCAAACATCGACTCAATCCGCACTGTTTTGGGATGGAGCCCGACGGTGTCCCTTGACGAGGGCCTCACAAGCATCGTCGCATGGGCTCCAAACCTGGAGAAACATTCATGAACGATCCTGTTCGTTTTGCTCTGGTCGGCTGCGGCCGCATTGCGAAAAACCATGTTGCCCCTCTGATGGAGCTTGAACGGGCCAGACTGGCTGCCGTCTGCGATTTGATACCTGAGCGCGCTTCGGTTTATGCGGAGAAGTCAGGCGCGGCCCTGTACACGAACTATCACACTATGCTCCGTTCCGAAGAGATCGACGTGGTCAGCATCCTGACGCCGAGCGGCATGCACGCACACCACGCCATCGACATTATGACTCGGTACAAGAAGCATGTGGCGATTGAAAAGCCCATGGTCCTGGCGTGGGATGACCTGAACAGGATGAAGAGCGCGTCCGAGGAATGCGGAGTCAAGATCTTTCCCATCTACCAGAACCGGTACAATAAGGCCGTGCAAAAGGTTCGAAGCGATTTGGTGGCCGGAGCGCTCGGCAAGCCGGTGCTCGGCACCGTGCGTGTGCGCTGGTGCCGTCCCCAGCGATATTATGACCGCGACGCGTGGCGCGGAACCTGGGCCATGGACGGAGGCGCTCTGACGAACCAGGGAATTCATTACGTCGATCTTCTCCAGTATCTCCTCGGGGATGTGAAATCCGTCTACGCACGCACGGCCACGCACCTCGTGAATGTTGAGGTGGAAGACACCGCGCTCGCGGTATTGACCTTTGCCAGCGGCGCGGGCGGTCTGATTGAAGTGACCACCGCTGCCCGGCCCGACGACTTCGAGGCGTCAATTTCCGTGCTGGCAGAGAACGGCACCGCCATTCTGACCGGCATCGCCAGCAACGAGCTGACCACGTACACGCCGGACCCGTCTCAACGCAGCATATATTCCGAGGCCTTCCCCGATGCCTACGGTTTCGGCCACTGGGCCTTCTTCCGCGAGATCGTCGAAGAGCTCTTGGACGGCCGCAGACATTCGATTTCCTTCGAGGAGGGCGCCCGGCCCATACGGCTGCTGAATGCCATTTATCGGTCGGCCGAAGAAAACCGGGAAGTCCATTTGGAAGAGGAATTGACCTCGTCGAAGCTCGGGCAACCTGATCCCAAGCTTTTCGCCCTCTATGACGTGCAACCCCAATCGTGAATCGAAAAGGATGACAGTACATGCCCAGATGGGATGATGGAGCCCGGATTTCAGACGTGCCGTGTCCCCTGTGCTTTGCCGGCGAGCGACGCCGCATCGTGGAAACGGTTTGGGACGCTCCTGAAGCAGCCGTATATCAATGCAGCGGCTGCAATCTGGTGTTTCTGTATCCCATCATGACTGCCGAAGAGGAAAGAACCTTTTATGAGGCCGAATTCTCCCGTTACATGAAACTTCGCGGAGCACCCGGCGAGACTGTGCCGGGTGACCATTTCGTCAAGAACCGGCTTGAAGCGCGGCGCCGTCTGGCAAATCTGAGGTCCGTTCTCAGGACGGACATGCGCGTGCTCGAAATAGGAAGCTCCACGGGATTTCTCCTCGACTCGGTTCGACCCGATGTTTCGTCTGTCACGGGAATTGAACCGAACCTCCTCTATGCGGAGTACGCCCGTTCCCGGGGCATCGAGACGTATGCGGATTTGAGCGATGTAGCGGACCGGAGGTTCGACCTGATCCTTTCCTATTACGTATTCGAGCATCTGCGCAATCCTGTGGAGTACCTCGGCAGGCTTAAGTCCCTGCTCGTTCCCGGAGGTTTCCTGGCCGCGGAGGTGCCCAATGTGGACGATGCCCTTGTCCGGTTTTACCAGGTGGGGAGCTTTGATCGCTTCTACTGGCAAAAGGCCCACTATTTCTACTATTCCCACCAGACGCTGGCCATGGTCCTTGAACGAGCGGGATTCGCTTCGATCCGCATGATTCCGGAGCAGCGGTACGACTTCTCCAACCATGTTCATTGGCTCGTGAAAGGAGAGCCCGGAGGCGCGGGAAAATATTCCCACATCTTCGATCCTCACTTTGACCGGGCCTACGCGGAAAGACTCAAGGCGCACTGGCTTTGTGATACGGTGTTCTGTGTGGCAAGCCGCGGTGCGGAGGAATAGATGTGAACCCTAAACTTCAACCCCATCACAGCGCTAACCGAGCGAAGCTCACGCTACCGGAACCCGCGCCTGCGCTCATTGACCTCTATCGCGTGCGAGAGCCGGGAGATGAAGAAGGCATTGTGCGGCTGAACCGCAATGAACGCCAGTATCCGCTGCCGGACTGGTTCGTTCGGGAAATGGCGGCCTCCATCACCAGTGAGCTTTTCACCAACTATCCGATAACAGATGGCTTTTACAGTCAACTCAGCTCGCATGTCGGCCTGCCGGAAGATCATTTGCTGCTGACCGCTGGATCGGACGCGGCGGTGAAAGCCATTTACCACGCATATATACGCCCGGGTGACGGAGTGGTGATGCTCGACCCGAGTTACGCGATGTACCAGGTCTACGCCCGGATGTTTCAGGCGAACATCATCGCGATACCGTTCAACACGGATCTCGAGATCGACCCGGAGCGCCTCATGGCAAGAGTGAAACCAGGTGTTCGTCTGGTTATGCTCGCCAATCCGAACCAGCCGACCGGAACGCTGCTCGACGAGGAGATCATGGCGGAATTGCACAGCCGCTGTGAGTCTGTGGGCGCTCTGCTGGCCGTGGACGAAGCATATTTCCCCTTTTCGAGAACGACGGTCTTGCCCTGGATCAAGGAACGTTCCCATCTCGTTGTGACACGCACGTTTTCCAAGGCTGCCGGTCTCGCGGCGCTACGGATCGGGTTCGTTGCCGGCAATCCCGAGGTGGTGGCAAACCTCTTCAAGGTCCGCTCCGTACACGATGTTAACAGTGTGGCTCTGTTGGCCGCGTCCGCGATCGTGGCCCATCCCGATCTCGTCGAAGAGCATGTGGCTACGGTGGAAGCGGGCGGACGGGTGCTGGCCGAGCGGGCGCTGGGAATGGGATTGGAGGCGCTTCCGACCCATGCCAACTTCATGCTCATTCGGGTGGCGAAGCGTTGTTCGCCCGAATGGCTTGTGGAAGAGTTGCGGAAAGCCGGTTTTCTCGTGAGAGGATCGTTCCGGGAACCGTGTCTCAAAGAATGTATACGGGTGACCCTCGGGCCTCCCGATCTCATGGAGGCTTTTGCGAACTGCCTGGCCGGAATTCTCGCACGACACGGTCACTCGGGAGGTATCGTATGATTGGCGCCATCAAGAGAAGGATCAACGACAAGATTCTGCATTACCTGGACTACGCGGTCACCAAGAGGGGCCAGATGCAGCGATCCGGGGATTGCATTCGGGTCTGTGACGTTCGAGGGATCGTGGTTCTCCTCAATGCCGAGTCGGAGATCGAGAGCTTTCGGGCAGACTCCTATGCAACCAAGGAACCGGAAACTTTGGACTGGATACAACGCTCTTTTCAGCCGGGCGACGTGGTCTATGATGTGGGGGCCAATATCGGCCTCTATTCACTCTTTGCCGCGAAATACCTTCAGTCTCGATGCAAGGTGTACGCGTTTGAGCCCGAGGGACTCAACTTCGGGAAGCTCAACAAAAATGTCTACATCAACGGCCTTTCCGGAATCGTGCTGCCCTGTTGCATCGCCGTGACCGACCGGCTCTGCTTCGACACCTTCCACATCCATCCCAACATCTATGCCGCGGACCGCTTGGGGGAGGGACTTGTCGCGGGCTCGGCGCTTCACAGTTTCGGAGCGGCAGTGGACTACACCGGCACGGAATTCCGCCCGGTCCACCAGCAGGGATCGGTCGCGGCATCGCTGGACTATCTCTGGCAGCAGTTTGGTCTCGAGGTCCCGAATCACATAAAGATCGACGTCGACGGCCTTGAACAGGAGATTATCAACGGCGGGGAAAGAACGCTCGAGGATAAGCGTCTCAGGTCTGTCCTCGTCGAGATCTCGGCTGAGAGAGGCGGCCAGGACCCGATTTATCAGCGGCTTACTGAGGTCGGCTTTCACGCTGTCACGGATTTCGCCGAGCACTCCAGCCGACAACTGAAGGGCACGCCGTACGAAGGTTGCGTCAACACGGTATTCGTTCGTTCATAGAGTCCCGCCGCATCAACGAATTCACAAGGAAGAAGTGAAATATGAGAGTGCTACTCGTCTACCCGAATTTGCGCGGCATGAACATGCTTCCCTACGCAATAGCGATCTTTGCGAGTCTCCTCAGGCAACATGGGCACATTGTGGACCTCTTTGACACCACCACGTGGGCAATCCCCGGGGAGGACGAATTCGACAGCGACAAGCTGAAAGAGAAGTTTCTCAATGCAAGGCCGTATGACGACACCATGCTGCATGTGTCCGATCACGAGGGTGACGTATTCCAGGCGTTTCAGGAAAAATTGGCCGAATTTAGGCCCGACCTGTTGGCGGTCTCGGTCTGCGAGGACATTTTTCCCATTGGAATCAGCCTGCTGAAATCCGTGGCTCACTTGCGAATCCCGACCCTATTGGGAGGGGTGTTTGCCACCTTTGCCCCGGATCTGTGCCTTTCCTACGATGAAGTGGACATGGTGTGCATCGGCGAGGGAGAGCGGTGCCTCCTGGAATTGTGCGCTCTCATGGACGCGGGCAGATCGTACGAGGATGTCCCCAACCTGTGGGTCAAGACTCGAAACGGAATCAAGAGGAATCCCGTAGGGTCTCCCGTCGACACGGCCGATAATCCCCTGCCCGATCTCAGCCTCTTTGACGATTCCCGACTGTACCGACCGATGCAAGGCCGGGTCTGGCGCATGCTTCCCGTGGAAACCCATCGGGGATGCCCCTTCAAGTGCACGTATTGTAATTCCCCGTCCCAGCAGGAATTGTATGACACCATCACCGGACAATCGTTTTATCGGAAGAAGTCGTTTGCGTCGATCCACAAGGAGCTGAAGTATTTCAAGGGGGATCTCAAGGCAGAGGCGCTCTACTTCTGGGCTGACACGTTTCTTTCCTATACCGACCGGGAGTTCGACGAATTTTGCGAAGTCTACGAAGACATCAGGTTACCGTTCTGGTGTCAGACGCGGCCGGAAACCATCAAGGAGAAACGGATACGCAAGCTTATGGAAATCGGACTCTTCAGGATAGGACTGGGCGTCGAACACGGGAACCAGGAGTTTCGCAGGAACGTTCTTCTCCGCAAAGTCTCCAACGAACGAATGGTTGAGAACCTGGGAATACTCAATAGATGCGATTTGCCGTTCAGCGTGAACAACATTATGGGGTTTCCCACGGAGACGCGAGAGCTCGCCATGGACACCATTGCCTTGAATCGTCGTATTCACGCGGACAGCCACAACGCCTATTCTTTTTCCCCGTTTCATGGAACCCCTCTCAGAAAACTTGCCGAAGACATGGGGTATTGCAGTCCCGATCTTATCGCGCGGTCGGCCACGAAACCGACGCTGCTCAACATGCCTCAGTTTCCACCCGAGGCGATTGAAGGTCTGCGGAGGTGCTTCGTCTTGTACGTCAAAATGCCCGAATCGCGCTGGCCTGAAATTAGAAGAGCGGAATACCTTACCCCTGAAGGAGATAGGATCTTCGAGGAACTGCGCGTCGAATGCCTCGAAAAGTACTTATCCTTTGACAGTTAAAGCGGACGGGATGTCCGCCTTCAGAAAGTCGGCGGAAAGGGGAATGTCATGGCCGTAGCGGCTCTTCTGCTCGGTCGAGGCGGCAGCTCCGGATTTCCCGGTAAGAATCTCTACACGATTCTGGGACGTCCTCTCATGGCGTATCCGCTCCTGGCGGCTCAAGAGAGCGCGTACGTCGACCGGGTCTATGTGTCCACCGATTCGGAGGAGATCATGGCGGTCGGCCGCAAATACGGCGCGGAGATCATCGTCCGGCCCCCGGAGCTCTGCACGAACCAGGCCCTCGGCGAAGACGCGTTTGCGCACGGGTACCGCGTCATCCGTGATGAGTCGGCTCAACGCGGGGAAACCGTCGAGCTCATGGTTCTGCTCTTTGCCAACGCCGCCACCGTGACCGCCGCGCTGATCGACCAGGGCATCGAAACGCTTCGAGATGATCCGTCTTTCGACTCCGCGGTCACCGTCTCCCGGTACAACATGTGGAGTCCGCTCAGAGCCCGGAAGCTAGACGCAGACGGCTGCTTGCGGCCATTCGTGCCGTTCGAGACCTTCGGTGATCCGAAGACTCTCAACTGCGACCGGGATTCCCAAGGCGACGTCTTCTTCGCGGACATGGGCCTATCCGTGGTGCGTCCCCGCTGTCTGGAGCACCTCAGCGAGGGCCTGTTGCCCCAGAAATGGATGGGCAAGCGGATTGCTCCCATCATTTCCTGGGGAGGCTGCGACGTCGATTACGAGTGGCAGATTCCGGGCGTCGAGTATTGGCTGTTGAAGCACGGTGTGCAACCGGAGGAGTGACGGTTACCGAATGCCGACATTGCCGGTCTGTTTCGACGGCCGGAATGAATGAGGTTGGAAGACCGGCGAGGTCCACTCCATTGTCAGCAGTTCGATCTGGCCGCTGCTGTGTCCGGGAACGGGCAACCTGCCGGGATAGGTGAGAATGAGAATAGTTCACACGGCACAGGCCGATTGTGAAGTGCGGATCTTTCGAGATCTGCACGAGCTCAGCGCCTTTGCAGCAATGCGATTTGCCGAGCTTGCCGTCACCTGCGTCGAAGAACAGGGCAGGTTCGCTGCGTGCTTGTCAGGGGGATCCACTCCGCGGGAGACGTTCGC
>Ga0172371_10004672_pt1 | contig 20594 bp, 18 predicted proteins | sample Lak12m_FD_114543 | JGI IMG/M metagenome (GOLD analysis project Ga0172371, IMG submission 114543) | Freshwater microbial communities from Kabuno Bay, South-Kivu, Congo - kab_022012_12m | ecosystem: Environmental > Aquatic > Freshwater > Lake | place: Democratic Republic of the Congo: South-Kivu... | reverse complement strand
GGAGCTGGCGGTCGAGTTCATACCGGGACTGACCATCATCACCGGTGAAACAGGAGCTGGCAAATCCATTCTCATGGGAGCCCTGAACATCGTTCTTGGTGAACGGGCCAGCAGTGACCTTGTTCGCTCCGGGTCCAACAAAGCTGTTATTGAAGCCCTGCTGAAAGAGGTCAGGAGTGAGCGGATTGATGCACTTCTGCATGAATCGGATATCGAACTGAATCCTGATCTTATCCTCCGCCGGGAGCTCTCTTCAAGCGGTCAATCCCGATGCTTCATCAATGACACCCCCTGCACAGTATCGCTTCTCAAGCAGGTCGGGGAGCTTCTGATTGACCTGCACGGCCAGCATGAACACCAGCTTCTGCTGCATGCCGACACCCACGAAACACTGCTTGATGACTTTGCCGGAACCCTTCCCGAAATAGCTGCCTACCGCCAAACCCGTAGACTCCTTCGAAATTGTCAGCTTGAGACAGATCGACTCAAGCAGGAGATGGCAGAGATTCATGAAAAAAAAGAGCTGCTGGATTTTCAGCTCAATGAGCTCAATGCTCTCGACCTGAAATACGGAGAAGAGGAGTCGGCCGAATCAGAAATACTGCTGCTTGAAAACGCAGAAACCCTTTTTACGCTCACCACATCACTCAGCGATCTGCTCTATGACAGTGAGCATTCGGCTTACTCCGTCCTGAGCACGGCTATACACACGCTGCAAAAGCTTGCAGCGATTGATAAACGCTTCGAGATTCATCTTGAGGAAACAGGAAGCGCAAAAAGTATTATTGACGAACTTGCCCGATTCAGCCGCAGCTACTCTGCTGATATTGATTTCAATCCCTCAAGGCTGGAAACACTTCGTGAACGGCAGCTCCAGCTCCAGCGTATCGGCAAAAAATACGGTCGCTCCGTTTCTGAGCTTATTGAACTGAGGAATGAACTTGAAGCAAGAATAGCTCTGGAGAGTAATCTTGAGGAGGAGATTTCCCGTATTGAGAGTGAAATCACAAAGCTGAAAGCGGAACTCTCGGCAGAGGCTGAAAGTATCTCCGCCAAACGGCAGAAGGGGGCCAGCCGTCTTGAAAGCGTGATTCAGGAACAGCTTGCAAATCTCGGCATACCAAATGCAGCATTCATTGTCGGCATGACGCATGAAGAGCAAGGGAACGGAGAGATTGTCATTGAAGGGAAAAGATATGCAGCACTCGCAAACGGTTATGACCGCATAGAGTTCCTGATCTCCGCCAATCCGGGTGAAAAGCCGAAACCGCTTGTAAAAGTAGCCTCAGGTGGTGAGATATCAAGAATCATGCTCGCTCTGAAAAGTGCGCTGGCGGAATCCGCTGACCTGCCTATTCTTGTTTTTGATGAGATCGATACCGGTATCAGCGGACGAATTGCAGATGCAGTCGGTAAAAGTCTTAAATCCCTCTCACGAATGCACCAGATCATCGCCATCACCCACCTGCCCCAGATAGCCGCAGTGGCCGATCTGCACCTCTCTGTTGAGAAATCCGTTCATGAAGAGAGAACCGTTACAGGGGTAACTGTGCTGGACCATGAGAGCCGCCTCAAGGCGATTGCAGCACTCATCAGTGGAAACCGGATATCCAGATCATCACTTGATCTTGCCGCAGAACTGCTTTCCGGCGCTGAATCATTATAGAGTATTAACACACTCAGCCATCACTTCACCCAATACTTTGCAGCTCTTGTCGATATGTTCCGGTTGAAGTGTGGGATGAACAAGAAACATAAGTGTTGTCTCGCCCAGCTTCCTTGCAACCGCCAACCGCTCAACGGGCCGCCAGCCAGTGTTGTCAAAAGCTTTTTCAAGGTAGATCTCGGGGCAAACTCCAGTGTAACAGGGAACCCCCCTTGCGTTTATTTCATCCATAATCCTCTCCCTGCTCCACCCGTCCTGCAACGCCTCCGGTTCAACAAACAGATAGCATTTATAAGCTGCATGCTCCACCCATGATGGAATGAAAGGAACCTTTAACCCTTTTATGGCAGAGGCTGCAGTCCAGATGGCGGCAGCATTTGATTGACGCTTTGCACTCCAATCAGCCATTCGCGTCAACTGAATTCTCCCAAGTACCGCCTGTATCTCAGTCATTCGCCAGTTAGTGCCGAACGAATCATGAAGCCAGCGAAAGCCCGGTTGATGTCTCCTCTCATAGACCGCTTCCCAGCTTTTTCCATGATCTTTATACGACCACATTCCCGACCACAGGTTCTTATCACTTGTCGTCACCATCCCACCCTCTCCGCCGGTAGTCATAATTTTATCCTGGCAAAAACTCCAGGCACCAATATGACCGATCGAACCCACCGACCTGCCTTTATATCTTGCACCGTGAGCCTGGGCACAATCCTCAATCACCTTCAGACCATGTTTCTCAGCCAGATCCATAATCGGATCCATATCGCACGGATAACCCACAAGATGAACAGGAATAACCGCTTTCGTTTTCGATGTCATTTTAGCCGAAATACCTTCAGCCGTCAAAGTCATTGAATTGCTGTCCACATCAGCCATAACAGGAACTGCACCCCGCATGACTACTGCACTGGCAGATGCCAGAAAAGTATAGCTTGGCACAATTACCTCATCACCACTCCCGATCTCAAGTGCTTCAAGCGCCAGTTCCAGAGCCACCGTTCCATTCGCAAGTGCTATCGCATATCTGGAGCCCACCCATTCAGCAAACTCTTTTTCAAATTGCCGACACTCCTCACCAGTCCAGTAATTAACCTTGTTGGACAAGAGAACCCGAGAGACTGCATCAGCCTCTTCCTTTGTAAATGAAGGCCAGGGGGGAAATGAGGTATTAAGCATATCTGAAAAAGTATAAAAAAAATCAAATAATTGAATTCGACGCATCAGGGCCAATAGCTACGATCACAATAGCCATAGCGGTTTTCTTGCTATGTGACAAGCTGACCCGAACAGCAAGATTCAATTTTGCTACTTGCGGATCCGAGATGAGAAAAAACGGTTTTCCTTCTTTGTCATTAGCAATTTCAATCTGACGAAGATCAACTTTGCAAAAAGGATAAAGAGCCTTCAGCAATGCCTCTTTAGCACACCAACGCGCAGCATAGTGAGCCTCGGGATTTTTGAACGATTTACAATACCGGTGTTCAGCTTCAGTAAACAGTTTATGCTGAGCTCCCGATTCCAGTTTTGCGAGCATTTTATGCCAGCGATCTATATCTTCACAATCAATTCCAACATTGAAATTTTGCATGTTTACTATTCCTGATTACACATCTATGCCGCGTATGAATTCGCACGCAGGCAAGACTAAATCGTTTAAATGAACAACAAAACGATTTGACTCATCACACGGTTGAAAACCAAGATCAAGAAACATATTCTGGACAAGACGGTTTTTTGCCGTAGGAATATATTCACCAACAACTTCTGTTACGCCTTCCTTGACGGCCTCATGAAGCAAAGCCGCAAGCATATATTTTTCCATATGACGTCCAAGCACGCGACAACTCATCAACCAGGTATCGATGAGCCAGGTAGTACCACTCTTTTTAACAAGAATTACCCCAATCAAGCCATGATCTCCAAATTTATCTGTCAATCGAAACCATCTTGTCCACCAATCCGAAGATTCAGACTTGCTTCGAATCTGCTCCTCGCTGTATCGCCGGGAAGTCAGATTGAACTGGTTGGTTTTATTTATCAATTGAGTCGAACGAGTGAGAGTCAGAGCGTCGATTGATCCACTCTGGGCAACCATTTCAAGGCCGTTCAGAAACTCTTCCACTGTTGCGGCACTTGTCTCGAACTGCTGTCGAACAATATTTGACTGGTAACTCTTATGTCGCTCAGCATCCTCTGCTGTCAGTACAAGAGATTCAAAATACATGCCATAATCCAGGGCCGCGAGCATCTCCCAGGGTTGGCTACCGCACTCAGGAACAATTACATCAGGCAACCGCGAACGAACCCATGCCCGTTCAATCGGATTATCATCCAGAAAAACAAAACTATCAAGTCCCAAAGACAACTTCGTAGCCATCTCCTGAATATTCGAAGCTTTATCCTGCCAGTTAGCAATAAACAAAACAAAATCATCCATCCGAAGGATCATGGAATCATGCTCCCTGAAAGGCAACTCCGCATCTTCAAGGTTATTCTTCGAACAAACCGCAAGTAAAACACCCCGTTCCTTTAGCTCCTTTACATAATGCTGAAGATCAAGATAGCTCTCTCCTTCCGGAGATGGGGCCCCAAGAACGATACCTGACAAACCATCTTCACCAATTACCCCACCCCAAAGAGTATTATCGAGGTCAAGGACAAGCACCTTGGACGAATAACCAAAAGCAGCACGCAAATTGGCCGTAAGATGACCAGCCAGCATTGGAAGTGCTTCCGGAGAAGGGTAGAGTTTACTGGAATACCAGTCAACTTCCGAATGAAATTGATGACCAAGACGCAGAGCAACCTTGACCATGGAACAAAACGAGACACTGGGAGGCAGATTGCCGGAAAGCATTGCATTAATTGATGTAATCATGCGAACACGTCCACCTGGCTGCGTCTCCTCCAATCCGCCCCAGGAAGCATATAAAGGAAAATCAAAACCAACCTGAATCAGATGACAAGGATTCCGCTTCAGGAGAACATCCCATAGATCACGCAAATCTTCAGCAAATTTTTCCGCACTCTCCTTTTGCGATAAAGGAGACAAACCTATATCTCGATGATTGAGCAGAAGGATGACCGCCTGGGGATTGAAAGCATAGAGGGTTGAAACGGGGTCCAGAATATCTTGCCATAAACTGGAAAACCCTCCTTCATGCATCACAACATGAATTCCATCCCTGAAGCAGAGCGCTTGAAGCACAGAAGCAAGAAACGAGGTTGTAGAACTTCCAAGCAATGCAAGCCGTATTGTTTGACGCGCCTGCCATTGGCCAGAGTTGAGTATTTTTTTAAGTAATACCTCGCATCGTACCATAAATGAATAGGGTGGGGCCAGCAACAGAGCAAGTTTCAAAGAGTAAGCTGCCCGGGTAAATTGCCTGGTACGTACCAATAACCTGACCAGATGCAACAGGAGAAAAGGATCCACTTTCGACATGGATTCTATAAGAGCATCGAAAAGCTTTATCGCATCCAGGTTGTTTCCCTGCCGTACAAGAAAACGCGCATATAAATAGCGAGGCAAACTACGCTCATCAAGTGAAAGTGAATTGAGCCAATCATACAATGGAAAGGAAGATAGCTCAATCCTTGCTTCCAGCACCATATCTAACGCTTCTGCTGCGTCAAGTGAAAAAGAGTCCCCATTTTTCCGCAACAAATCAGGAAGTATAGCAACCAGCCCCAGGTCATCATGCTGACTGCATACATATTCAATCAACTCTCTCGTTAACATCGTCATCTGCTGATTAGTGACCGTCAAAATGGCGATCAATGATTTCCAGAAAACCTGCAACAGATTTTACGGATGAAACCTCTTCTGTAGACATTCTGACAGCAAATTCTTCTTCTATTGCCAAAACCAGCTTGATATGAGCAACTGAATCCCAATCCTCGATATCCTCTCTCAAGGTAGAAGGTGCAATATGCATGGTATCATCATCGAATATCTCTCTGAATATGGTACGTAACCTGATTATTACATCACTGTTTAAAAGTGGCATATTTTAATAAACTTTGATTTACTTAAGCTGACAGATAATGTCAAGCAGAACAGGTACGGGATCCATGTTATCAACCTGAACGATGCTTGCTGTCTGATCGGTATCAAGTCTTGGTAACCTTACAAACAGCACATCTGTCTCTTTTTCTGTCTTATCCAGGAACTGACAAACTGATTCTCCGGCAGCCTTTGCAGCGGCATATTCACCCATATCCAAAGGGATTTCCGTAACAGCAACTGATGATGGATAAAAAACTTTTCGCGGTGCTACACCCCTTGCTTTAAGCGCTTGAAAGGTAGTCAGAAACCCTGTTACGTAATAATGGCAGAAAGTATCAAAAAGTGTATCAGAAAATTTTCCACGCGAGCCGTCAAAAATAAATGGTGTCGCAAAATAATAAAGATGAGTCGGGCTCCAGTAATCTCCGATAAGAGACGCTATATCCTCCTTTGGGGCAACTACATTCAGGGACAGAGCTTCTACTGATCCACCGCCTGACTTTATTTCATCAACCAGCCTGTTCGCATCCTCTGCTCCACGATAATAAGTGATGCGTACATCAGCACCTCCTAATGCGAGAAGTTTTGCTGTCACCTCACCAAGCCCTCGTGATCCACCAATGACAAGTGCACGCTGTCCGGAGAAATCCGGACACACCACTCGTTCTGAGAGCTCAGCATAACTTTGCTGATTTTTCTGATCAGGTCGATAAAATACGCTCAGTTTTCCGACTACGCCAGAGCCAGAGACCTCAACTATCATACGAAAAAAACGATCATCAAAATCCGAAACGCGAAACAACAGATCCGGTGAAGTAAAATGATTACGAGAAAATTTCAGCAATAAACCGGAAAAGACAGAATTCATACCGGGACACTTCATCCCGACAATACGGGTGGTTGCGAGCAGCACAGCAACCTGTTCAGAAGACAGATATAAAGGTATAAAGGAAAAAAGCCGATCAACCTCTTCGCCATCCAGATACAATGCCACGCTTCCCGACAAATCACCAAGAGCAGTAACGGAAACTCGCTCACACTCCTCTCGTTGAGGTGTACTTAAAAGTAATTTTTTATTAACCGGATCCACGGCAGCAGGCCCGGAAACATATGTAGCATGTATCACCGCTACCCGTGATCCACCGACAGTCAGACGGATCCTGACCCCTTCATCACAACAATCACTCAGAACAGAACACACCACAGTTTCCGATAAAGCTACAGGAGCAGTGAAATCCACCTTCAGATTACACAACTGAACTGTTTCACCCTTCCCCTGGAGCCAAACATCAAAGGCCCAAAGCAGGACGTGAATACCATGCACCACCTGTCGGCCAAACAAGAGCCTTCTGGCATATAATGCGTCAAGATGCATTGGATTATAATCACCAGAAAGTTTGGCAAAAAGCTCCTGATCCCGCTGTGTGAAGATTTTCTGCATCATTCTCGCCTCACTATCCTGCACTTGCTCAATATCTTTAAAACTGCATTACCATGCCGATAAGCCACCATCTACAACCAGCGACGTTCCTGTAATCCATCGAGCATCAGATGATACAAGAAATGCAATCGCATCAGCAACTTCTTCAGGCTTACCGATCCCCAGCAAATGATTTGCTGCAATCTCATCCTGTTGTTCCTGTGAAAGCAATTTCAGCCAGCCTGCACTCATCGGTGTTTCGACAACACCCGCAACAACAACATTGACCCGAATTTTTTTCTTGACCAATTCTACAGCGGCAACTCGAACAGCAGATATAAGGGCGCCTTTCGAACATGCATAGGAAGTAAAACCTGCTGTTCCCCGATTAGCCGCAACCGAAGAAAGCCAGACAATACCAGCACCATAAGGACTGACAGCTTTCGACAAGGCTTTAGTGGTATTTACAGCACTAACTACATTTGCACTAAAACCGGCTAATAAATTTTCCGTTTTTAAAAGAGAAACAGGACGAATCTCATGCAAACCTGCACAGCAAACGCCGCCATCATATCCACCCTGCTCTTTACCATACTTTATAATCAGACTTAACTGAGATTCATCTGAAATATCTGCAACAATCGCATGATGCTCAGATCCTTCAAGACTGTTCAACGCATGCTGCAGCCGCTCAGCATCTCGCCCGATACCAACAATACGTGCACCTTCATTGGCAAACCGCCGGGCCGTTGCCAATCCGATTCCGGAAGTCACACCGACAATGAGAACAAGTTTATTTTCAAATCTATTCATTATTCTCCTTCATCAATTGAGGGAAACGGTACATCCACCACACCGGGAACAGCCGCATCAGCATCATCAGGCCATTTTATCACAACAACTCCCCATGACAGTCCGCCACCAAATGCACATAAAAGCGTACGGCTTCCAGGCTTTATAACACCTTCACGCCATGCCTCTGCCAGCAGCGAAGGAAGAGAAGCTCCACTACTGTTACCAACTTCTTCCATGTAATAAAAGCGCTTCTCTTCAGGAACACTTAAAGAGCGGTAAATTAAATCAACCATTGTTTTATTAGCCTGATGAAGTAAAACCATATCAAAATCGTCTATGGTTCTTCCCAGCTTGATCAAGGTATTTTTCAAAAGATCAGTGATCTTGTAAACAACGAAGTGAAATATAGCTGGGCCGTCCATATAAAGTTGCTCAAGAGTACGAATACATCCATCTTCATCCGTTCTCTCAATTTTGGTCTCCTGACTACTTGGCATTCTTGCACCGCCAGCAGGAACAAGTAACCGATCAAACTTCGTTCCATCTGTACCGAGTCCAATGTACTCAATACCTCCTTGACCTGATTCCGATGATTCAATAAATGCCGCAGTTCCTGCATCTCCATGCAATGTCACCAGGCCTCTGTCCATTGGGTTTATCAATGTTGACAAAGCATCTCCATTCAAAACCAGTGCTCTTTTAGCGGTTCCGGCAACAATCATCGAATGGGCAACCTGTAGAGCATGAATAAAGGAACTGCAAGCCTGATTGAGGTCAAAAGTGCAACAATTCTCAGAAAGCCCGAGTCTTCCCTGCAAGACTGAACTGGTCGCGGGTATTCGATAATCAGGTGTTTGGGATGCAAAGATCAATAGATCAACAGAGGATAAATCAATCTTGATATGCTCAAGTAGCCTGCTTGCGGCGGCAAAAGCAAGATCAGAAGCACACTGACCAGGAAATACTACCCGGCGTTCGCGAATACCGGACATTTTGCAAATGGACTTTACAGCTTTTTCTCCAAAACGCTCTTCTAATTGACTCTGATTCATGCAATTTGCAGGCAAAGAATGCGCTATTGCCGTAATTTTAGATGTCTTCATCTCTTTTTTTCAGCGTTTAACCCTGCTTTTTGATAAGACAAGCTTTTCCATATCACCAAATGTTCTCAGACATTTCATTTCATTTGGTGATACCGGTGTACCTATTTCATCACCTAAAATGACCATAATCGTTAATGCCGTTACCGAATCCCATGCATCAATTTCACCAAGAGCCTTATCGGGAGTTAACGATTCAGGCTCTATTTCCAACTCTTCTGCTATAGCATTTCTCAACTCTTCATTCATAATAAAACCTCCATTAAGGGTAATGTTAAATATTACTTGAGTATCATTGCCGGCACGCCATTAACCGTGTCGCCTGCTTTTACAGAACGAATTACTTGAGAATTAGCACCAACAACAGCTTGCGCGCCAATTTCCTTCCCCGGTAAAACAGATGCATTAGAACCAATCAAAGCTCCGCAGCATATTCTGCATTCGCCATTAATTTGAGCACCTGGACACAACTGACTATAATCTTCAAGAACTGTATCATGACCAATTGTCACCCGAATATTGATTATAACATGTTTGCCAACAAAAGCATTTGGACATAATATCGAACCCGCACCAATGTAACTACCTTCACCAATAGATACATTTCTCGCATATATGACTGATGGATGAATCAAGCAAGCTGCTTTCCATCCAAATTTCTCTAGTCTTTTAACAACATTAGTTCTTATCGTATTATTTCCAATTGCACAAAAAAACCATATTTCTCCTCCATCATACCGTTCGGCAATTTCCTCTGGAGTTCCAATGACACTATAGCCATAGAACATCTGGTTCTTTTTTGAATTATTATCGTCTGCATAACCAATGATATTCCACTGTTCGAATTCTGAACTCAAACGATTCATCTCTTCCAACACCCATATCGCCTCTGTTCCAAAACCACCAGCCCCGATAATTATAATATTTTTCAATCTATAACTCCTGATGACGTTCCTTTAAAAGCTTCCATAGTCGCCTGTCCTTCCTGGCTGATACCTGACCGTTTAAATACTTTGATAAAGGTAATCCAAAGAATTTGAATATCCAGCCACAAAGACCAATTATCCACATACCAGACATCCAGCCTGAACTTCTCCTCCCAGGTGATCGTATTGCGGCCATTAACCTGAGCCCATCCTGTAATACCAGGCTCGACTTCATGACGACGATTCTGCTCTTCAGAATACAACGGGAGATATTCCATCAACAACGGACGAGGACCGACAAGACTCATTTCACCCTTAAGAACATTTAATAGAGCAGGGAATTCGTCAAGACTTGTTGAACGCAGAAAACAACCCAAGCGGGTTAATCTTTGATTATCCGGCAGTAAATTACCTGAAATATCTTTTAAATTAGTCATTGTTCTGAATTTGAACATATTAAAAGGCTTTCTATTAATACCAGGCCTTTTGTTATAGAATAACACCGGTGCGCCATCAATCAATAAAATAAGAATTGAAATTACAATATATACTGGCAGAATAACGATTATTCCGGGTAAAGTAAAGGTAATATCAAATATTCTTTTTATAATTTTCACAAATTTATATTTTATAATTATTCTTTATTATATATTTGTTATCAAATTCTCTTTCAAGAGCAGCGACAATACAATAAAGAGGATTAATATCACTTATTAATAACATCATATCATAATGGCATCAACAAAATCATTAATTCATTAAGATTTATTTCTCTCACAATACCACTTCACAGTTTCCTGTACACCATCGTTCATAGAAAAAGGTAATTTATTGCAAATTATTTTTATAGGGTTTATATCGAAATCAGGTTCTGACAACACATTACGAAGCCTGAATGAATTAAATGGAAATTCCTTGAAACCAATAACATTCAAAATATCCCCAAACATGGCTATAGATTTCGCCATAAAAACAGGAATAGTCTTTATGCTACCTGCATTAAAATTTCTTTGAAAAGTGTTTGCCCATTCCTGCAATACAATAGGCTCATAATCTGCCATATAAAATACTTTTCTATGTATTGATTCACTGGGCGCCTTCAAAAGACAGCAATATTGATAAGCTGTATTACCAACATATCCATAATATTTTTTTAACGGTTGATATCCAATATGATAATACTGCCTTTTTATAATCATTTTCAAGAATCTTTGATAATGATCACTCATACCTGGTCCCCATATCGTTGTAGGTCTGACTATACACCATATCCGTCCCCCCCCATCAGTAGACCTTACTATTTTTTCACCTAACACTTTACTCTCTCCATAAAGATTAACAGGAGCGTAATCAGTATCATTTTTTGGTTTATATTTCACATGACATACTAATTGAGACGAAGTAAATATACATCGCTTTATTGATGGGTTATCCTGAATAACAGAAATAAGATTGTTTACGCCACTTATATTTACATCATAACCATTTATGTCATTATTTTCTGTTAAGTCTGCGCGAGCTGCAAGGTGTAAAATTGAAGACGGGTTAAATCTATTTATTATATTTTTTAATTTATTTTTGTCAAGGAGATCGCATATCTCATGCTTTTGTGTTATATTTTCAGGTTTTTTTATATCTATACCAAGAACATTATATCCTCTTTTTATAAGTTCAGAATAAACTTTACTACCAATAAAACCTGAACCACCTGTAAGAATAACCTTATCATTCATAACATGTTTTATTTTTATTAATAAGCATTTCATGAAATACTGGCACCATAAGACGTGCAGCTTCTTCCCAATTATATTTTTCTTTTATGAATTTATGCGCAATTATCCCTTTTTTAATAAATTCGTCAATAGGAGTGGCAAGTATTGCTTTTAATTCTTCATTAAAATCAGAATTCTTTATCATAAAACTACCGCCTGTCTCATATAATTCATTGAAATCACAACCAACAGTAATTATACTAGGTATTGAATATGAACTTGCCTCCATAACTACAAGACTCATAACATCTGACATACTTGGCAATATAAAACAGTCAGCAGCATTAAAAAGAGTAGCTTTATCATTAGCTGGCCAATGACCTATATAACGAATTTGCGAATTGCTTTCAATTATCAACATTATTTTCCTTAACCACTCATTTGTTGACCCAACTGTTGAACCAGCAACGACGAGTTCCCAATCAAAACACTCTTTACTTATAGAGTTAAAGCTATTGAGCAACAATTCTATACCTTTTTCAGGACTTATTCTCGAAGCAAATAAAAGTATTTTTTTCCTGGGATCAGCTCCTATTAATTTTTTAAATCTCATTTTATCATCACCAGATGATAATGCTTGTGTAATCACACCATTAGGGATAATTAAAACTTTATTATCAAACCCATGATTTAAAATATACTTTTTCTCTTGCTTTGTAATAGCACGAATCACACTCACTTCTTTCCTGAGAAATTGAAAAAGTAATTTAAAATATGGATATTTCTTCAAAATTTTTGACCTTATACGAACAGGGTCTAACTCGCCATGCACAGTCCACATTACAGGTATACCATTTTTTTTAGCCCAAATAATCGCCTGAATATTATAGAAGTTCCACATTCCATGAATATGCAAGATACCAATAACATTTTTATATTTGTTAAGCGCATTTCCTAACGATGGCATTATACTGAAGCCTAAAATGGATACTACCTTCAAGGTATATACAGGCAAATCAATATTACTTATGTAATTATATTTTGGATCTGTCGCCCCAGTTATAAATAGCTGAGGAATCTCTGTTGCACACGCACGAGCTAATTCAACCGCTGCAACTACAGTCCCTCCCATACGTTCATCAGTACTGAATAATATATTACAAACTGTTTTTTTTACCATTATAATTAAATCAACCTGTTATTGATAGACCTCATCATTGCTCACTTAGCTGCAACAACAAAGAAATATATTGTTGAATATTTTTCCTCGAATAAAATAACTCCATTGATTTACGCGAATTTTCTTTGCAACTGGATAAATACTGTTTATTTTCCTTAAAATACCTTATTGCTCGTGCAAGTCCATCACTATCCCCCGGCTCTATATTTATCCCACATTTGTTATTCGTTACGACATCCGATATTTCATTGACTCCACATGATATAGTTATTAAAGCCGCACCTGATGCCATTGCATATGCTGTTTTACTTGGCACAGAGAGTCCTTCAATACCTTTTTCAAGAGTGATAATAGCAATATCGGCAGTTGCCAATGAAAATGGAACTATATCTTCTTTTTGAAATGGAAGAAGCATAACATTTGTCAAATTTGCGTCAATAATATTCTTTTTTATCATCCCCCATTTAGAACCTGTGCCAATAATCATAAAACATATATCAATATCATCCTTCATTATTATGGCAGCATCAATAATCGTCTTAAATGAATTTGTATTACCAATATTTCCAGAATATTGTATGGTCAACTTATTTATTTGACTATTTTCAATCGCAAACCAATTTTTTTCTTTTACTATTGGCTTAATAAATGATTCATCAGCCCAGTTAGGAATAACTATAACCTTTGATTTATTTTTTGTTGAAATGATTGTATTTATATTATTTCTCATGTATTCTCCTATCGTAAATACAATTTCGGCCTTACCCCACACATGACGATTAAATGCACGCCACAAAAGTGCTATAAAACCATTTTTTTTTATTTCACCAAGGCTTTCGAGAATATCAGGATAGATATCATAAACCAATACCACATAACGTTGGCGACGGAATAAGTTCAATAAATAACCAATAAGCGGAAGAAATGGCGGATTTGATACTATAAAAATTATTGTAGCAGGATGACTTTTAAAAGACACTCTTAATGCTGCTATAAAGTATTTTATCCAACTTAAAAAGCGAGTCATCACAGTTTTACGATCATATTCGGGGGCTTCAATAATTGTTAAACGTGAATCAGTAAAACGGTTTATCTCATATTTATACCCAGTTAACAAATCAGATCGGCCAATTTGATTTGCAACATCTTCAGCTAACTCACGAAATAATGAACCTGAAACTTGATTTAAAAAAAGAAATTTACTATATCTTCCGCTATTCATTAAAATTGCTTAATTTATAACTATTGAGTGAAATTGCTTTGTAAAAGAAGTTTTTTATTAACGAGAGGCCCCAAAAATTTACCCGCATGTATAAAAAGATGAACCGCCGTTTTTTATTTTAGATATTTATTTAGTAAAAGCATATGTACTTTAAATTAATAGACATATTTGATTGTTTTTTTGATTTTAGTATCTGTACTTGTAAGACATCTTAAAAACAAATATTCTATAATTGAATACTTCTGTTTTTATTGAACATTGACCGATTTACTATTCATCAATAAATTCAGGATTATTTGATAATTCATATCGATTTCTTTGCTTATCCGGGATTCTGGATGGAAACACGTTGTTCAGTCCAGGAATCATTGATATAGTGAAGGGATCGTCCAATTTCCTGTTTTAGTTGCAGCCAGGCACCACTTTGCTGTAAAAAACACGGATTTGAATTTTCACGCGTACTCCAGAGCAATTCCTCAAGTATAAACAATAGCAGCATAAGCCGTCTTTTTTTATTATCCGCCAGCAATCTGTCCATTCGAGTCGACAACCCTGGGAGTCGCTGCGAAACATAGTCACCATCTCGCAGGGAAAAAAGAATGCGTTCCGACAAACCCGAAGGAAAACGGCTGTACAATGAAAAAACAAGATAATCATATGCGTACTGCCTTTTACCTGCATGCTCCCAATCAACAATCCAGACCTGACTATTATGACATGCAAGAATGTTACCATACTGAAAATCACCATGCCCATCTGCAAGATCCACAAAAAGCTTTCCGGAATCCGCCATTAATCGCCCAAGAATATTTTGTGCCGATAAGAGCCACTCTCCAATCATCTCCCGATCTTGTTTACAAAACAAAGCTGCATCACTGTTTATTTTAATCCGAGCAACTAAACTCTGAAAATAACTTTCTACAGAACAGGGGGTTACCGTATTTTCCAGCCATACATCAAGAAACTCCAAAGCCTGCTTCATTAATTTTGGACTACTTTCCTCTTCAGTCAACCTGTTCAGACTAACTGCGTCAACATACTCAGCCTCAAACCAGGTGTTATCATGTGCTATAGTGCCTAATCGAGGAAAAGGCCAACTACCATCTCTTTTACGCGCTGATAGTTCTGAAATCATATACTCCACATCAAAGGAGTCTTTCAAAATATCCCATGACCGCTTATTTTGTAAATCTATAAGCCTGATACGGTTGTTCCCTCCAAGAATCACGATATTTGAGGATCCAGGTAAACGAGGCTTAATATCAAGGCAATATGTGGTACATAATTTTGCAGTATAATGATTAGCTACAAGTGATACGTAAATTTTCTGTAGTTGTCGACGATATTTATGCGGTGTATGCCGATAATTGACAGTAAGAAAATCGAATACAGACTGGTCTGCATCTTGCGCGAAAATTATATTGAGAAATGGATTGCAATAAAAACGCTCTCCATCGCTATGCACAACTTTAACAAAACGCTCATACAACGCCAATTTCTTCCAAACCACTTGGTACGGCCGGCCATAATATTCAGAGAAAAAGCGTGACAAGGTCACTTGAAGAATCTTGCCAAATGGTTCTCTCTCAAGAAGCTGCTCTATCTTCAAAATTCACCTCTATCAAAAAAATGATATCCAGTGCTCATCAGGCATGTCTTCGTTTAGCAAGACTGAAAATTCTATGGAGATAACAATATATGAGAGATCGATTATTTTGAAGAATATACCCTTCTCTGATCCAATCCGCAGATGGAATGAACACCCGGCGAAGCCCGTCCATCATCCCTCGTGATAAAGCAATCTCAAGGCGCACGAACTGCAAAAACGTAAACTTGTGTGTATGCCGGTTAAACACTCCAGCATAAGAAATAAGTTTAAACAGATACCCTCTTCTTCGCTCTGAAGGGATAAGTGCGATAAGAACATCCTCAGGAATTGGCGTATCCAGCATACTTGCAGGAATCGCAAGGGATAGAAATACCAGCTCTTTTGCCCGATGACGCCGAACCAGATTCAGAAATTTTGGCCAGTCAATATTAACATTACGAACAAGATGATCAACATCAAGCTGTAGTCGCAGTCCAATACCGCGAACGTACGAATGGCTTGCAACATGGAGCGCACAGACCAAAAGATTATCTTCTGGAGCAAGGATCCGCACTCTCGACTCTGAACCATTTATCAATACTGAACGATCAATCAAGTCTCGTGTAGTTAGCCCCTGCTCCATAGGAATCCAGCGCCGCAATACCGGCCTCCACTGGATATTTAACCAGAATATATTACCGTCGGCCAATGTTTTGAAGTAATTATCCCAACCAATGATATCCCGATCCCATTGATTTGAATTTTCTGAAGCACAACGCTCTCGTGAACCTCGAGTAAACCCTTCTTCAAAAAGTAACAGTTCAAATTGTGACATATCTACCTTTTCTAAAAGGAGTTCAAGGTCACTTGAAGCGAAACAACCTCGGCAATGCTGGACTCCCCGAGCTATACCGCCATTTTCGATAGCAGCAAATCGTATACCTTTTTGCTCTGCAAGCAAAGCCAGCCGGTCCAGCTCCTTGAAAAAACCTTGAAGCTTCTGCTCAGCCTCATTGTGAGATTTACTCCAACGCGAAGCCAAATGATCATCAGGAACAGATTCCATCAAACCGTGAGCAACCATTGGTATCACCTTGTTCTGAGCGGCACACTCAAAAACAGCCTCATCACCTCTCTCCTGATAAATAGAGTAAATTCTCTTGCGCTGAAAGAGAGTTCTCTCGTGTCTCAAGGCAAGAAGTAGAAGCTCCTCAACAGAGGAAAGTTTTTCAACGTATCTTGTCATGGCAATAATCTCTTTATGTCACCAAAAACAATATCTACCGGACGTGCAGAATCAAGAACCTGCCATCGTGCAAGTTTCTGAGCCTCCTTGTATAGTGCATAGCGTTTAATACTTCGCTCGGATGAATCCGGAAATGGATCATATTTTTGTGCACAGCGAAATTCGGACAACTCAAGAGGAATGGTAAGCAGGCACTGTAAGGATGGCTTTGGAGTCAATAAAACAAGTGTCTTCCAAAGTAACCAGTTCTCGACTTTCAAGCCTGGAAACATAATCTGAAAATCAATGAATGTATCCCAAATATATCGATCACAGATCACGACCTTTCCTTGTAAAAGCCAAAAACGCACCTGCAGTGTGTATACCCTCAAAAGATCAATAATCGCTATGATAAGCCAGATTCTCTGAACATACTGATTACCAAATATCTCGTCTCTCTTATGACTGTTTCCTGATGATGGTAGCCTTTTCCCTGCAAACCTTCTTAGAATATTCTTTACTGATTTTATTCCTGATGTATAACCACCCCTCGTCCAGAGATAAACCGGCGTAAAACCTTGTTTAATATAATAACGTTCAAGAAGTTTCAATTGTGTTGATTTACCAGCACCATCAATACCGCTTATGGTAATTAAAATCCATTTCTTCACATTGCTTATTTTAAATTTTTAGATTCCTGTAATAAATTTTTTATAAGGAGGATTGTCTCTTATCTCTGATAGATACTTAAAATCATTATATTGATTTCTGATACGATATATGATCCTGTCTCGATAAAGCAATATACTGTAGTATAGATTCGTTCTAATCCCATGATATTCATTTCGTCTTATTCTTTCGATATCTTTGCTGTTTTTTGACATGACTTGTGTTTTTGCCAATGGATGAACTCTAAAACACGCAAGTACTTTTTGTGTTCGTAGAGCCTTGAAGTCTTTTGTTATCCGCAACATATATTCATGATCTATTACAAAGTGGTAATTCTTATCTAATAGATGGCGCTCTATCACTTTCCTGCGATAAAAGGCATTAGTATTACCTATATATGCTATTCTTGTAAGCAGATCGTAATTATATTTTGGAGGTATACGTACATGATGAAGTTTATCATGAGAATCAACATAAGCCATTCCTCCATAAATTATATCAATATCTGGATTAGACTTAAACAAACTAAGAACGTGTTCAAATACTGATTCGTCAAAATAATAATCATCCGAATTTATCCATGCAATTATATCGCCTGTAGCGTTTAAAAAACCTTTATTTACTGCATCACCTTGTCCGTCATCTGGAGTTGAAGTATATATTAATCTTGAATCTTTTTTTTTAAACTCCCTTAAAAGTTCTATTGTACGGTCAGATGAACCTCCATCGACAACAATATGTTCAATGTTTTTATAGATTTGACCAGATACAGACGCAAGACATGTTGACACATAATCAGCTTGATTAAATGATGGTGTTATTATTGAAATTTTCATAAATTTATATTATTTGATAATAATATCTAAGACTTATATCTAAATAAAATACCTAGTAATATACTATTAATGATCTTGCGGGAAGGAATAGTGAAATATTTGTGAAAATTATCAATCATTTTCGTCTAAAGCATCTATGAATATAACATAAAGTTTAAAACTAAAAATGATAAGACAACATACTGCTTATACATTATCATGATCATTAATATTTCTTTCCATTGCTGATAAAACAAAACCAGTTGTAAAATAAAATATGGGATTTTGAACTAACAAATAAGTTATAAATGATATCGTAAAAATATCTCCTAGATATTTATTACTTTGTATTTTAAGTTTCTGACTGATCTTAAAATAAAACAGTAGATATAATAAAAAACCAATAATACCAGATCTGGATACAATGTTTACAAGTCCAATACCCGGGATCCCGGAAAGTTGACCTTCAAAGGTAACAATAGCGCTTTTATCCATATATTTTGAAGATGGAATCCCTATTAAATTGGGGCCTGTTCCTAGCAACAAATGTTGCGGGTTATCTGAGAAAAAATTAAGTGCCGCCCTGTCAAATAATTCAAATCTTGTAAATAAGACGTTTTCTCCTTCCATAAGATATTCTTCACGTCCTTCTGTAACCATATCATATCTGGCAGTTATTAATGCTATTTTAGGGCTATCTTTTACCATATAATAAAAAATAGTACCAATAATCACAACCCCCATAAACACCAGTACTGACTTAACTTTAAATATCTCACTTTTATATAAATACAGAAAAGAGACGCCTAATAATATGTATGAAGAAAAAGCAAAACTCAATAAAACGCCAAGCAATCCAATTATAATTGATATATTCCTGTATCTAAATTGATATCCATTTATATAAAATATCAATAATAGCATTACCATTACTTCGAGAGTTCTCGCAAAACCCCTCGGCTCATGAGAAAATCCGAGTAAACGACCAGACATTCTTTCGAAATAGCTACTGAGATTAAATAAATTTTTGTATATAGGGTAACCAATAATAGCATCAACTATTGCAACTGATACAATAAATATGACTAAAAACGATATAATATTTAATAATTCATTTATTTCAACAAGATCGTTTATAAATATATAATACACAAAGTATATAATATTTATCTCTAGAGCAATCCTTACGAGAGCAACAATAGTGCGACCTTCAGGTAATTGTGACCAAGTTCTTTCAGAATCCCCAATATCCCAAGGAAATAAATATCCATACAATATACCAGTTAATAAAAGCAATATATACTCATAACGAATTTCTTTTATAATACTATCAAGTAATACTTTATTATAAACTTTGTCAAAAAAAATTAATGAAAGCGGAATCAACTGATAAGCTTGAATTCTACTACCATAAAAATCAAAATAAAACATATTACCGATTAGGGATAACACCATCAGACTAATTAACATTTTATAATTTTTCTCAAATACAAATATAACTATAAGTATTATAAATGTAATTGCAACGATTGTTTTCATTATCCTATTGCACCACAAAGGATTTATTGATACTGAAGAATACCCCCATAGATAGACAAAATGTGACTGAGTTTAGGATGGTATCCTGACCTGTTTATGCAGTGAAAAGATGCTGCTTATCTTTTGCTGTTAACTTTTCTGTCTGCATGTATTCTTGCTGTACTTGTCAACTATTCTTTGACCACCTCCACAGGAAGTTCGGTAAACTTTCAATGGTATTCTGTCGCATAGTCACGGTGTGATATTTCGTTATTGTAATCTATAATTATTCTTTAATTCCCATTCAATTCTAAATAATAGCGTAACCATTCATATAAATGATTTCATATTTTATGATGCGCATGAGTCGTTCGGTAAAGATTTAATCCTGTACTCTGCCTCGCGCCCCACATACTTATAGAAGAATTTCCCTAAGTGCCCCGTTAAATGTTGTACTGGTAAACTGGCCCGATTATCAGTGTTAAACATTTTTGGTGTCCGTACTTTCGTTACACTTCCTGCAGACAGTCACAGCAAAAAGTGATTTCAATCAAGTTTAACAACCTCCGGGAGATTACCATACAAGAGAATCCCAGTCAATGACTGCCATGAATTATATAAAGCCCTTTTGTTTTGCCTCAGATGGAAATGGAGAAAATGCCTTGTTGAGTTAGCGAGTTAATGTTACCTGTAGTTGTTGAAATCTGTTGGCAATCGAGACTCTGTCTCATTTCCAGCCTTTTTTGTTT
>Ga0172371_10004671_pt1 | contig 20595 bp, 16 predicted proteins | sample Lak12m_FD_114543 | JGI IMG/M metagenome (GOLD analysis project Ga0172371, IMG submission 114543) | Freshwater microbial communities from Kabuno Bay, South-Kivu, Congo - kab_022012_12m | ecosystem: Environmental > Aquatic > Freshwater > Lake | place: Democratic Republic of the Congo: South-Kivu... | reverse complement strand
GGACATCCGGCAAGGCGCCCGGCATCTCAAAGATGATCGGCTCGCCGGGCTGCTCACCGGTGTGCGGGTCCCGGCTGAAAAGGCACTCGGCGGCCAGCCTCTTGCCGGTGCGGAGGTCCAGACGGTACAGCCGGATGCCGCCGTCCAGATAGGAGGAGCGGCCGGCCTCACAGTAGACCGAACCGTCATGCACCAACACGCTGCCGTGGGCCGGCCAGGCGGACTCGATCTGCCCGAACGCGACCAGGCGCCGCTCCTCCGGGGCTGCGCGATGCCGCCAGGCGAGCTGCCCGTCGGAGGCACGCAGGCAATAGACCCAGCCATCCGCCGAGCCGAATACCGCCAGTCCGCCCGAGATGGTCGGCGGCGAATCGACCCTGCCCCTGGCGGTGTACTGCCAGAGCGGCTTTCCATCGTGCGCGTCGAAGGCGTACACCGTGTGGGCATCGACCGACGCCACCAGGACTCGGCCCTCCGCGATCACAGGGCTGCTGAGACGCCCGCCGGGACGCGCCTGCCACGCGTACTTCAGGTCCGCGGGCACGTCAATCGAGGTACAGCCGCTGCGGGCCGGATCGTGGCGGTACGTGGGCCAGTCGGCAGGGTTCAGGGTTCGGGGTTCAGGGTTCAGGACGGCCGTTTGTGGGTAGGCGGGGCCGCGCCGGAACCCCGTCGCGTCGTCCGCTTTCTGCTTTCCACTTTCCGCTTTTCGCTTTGGCGCCAGGGCGTTGAACCCGGTGAGCTTCGCCTCGATGTAGCAGGCGCACGAATGGGGCGGCGCATAGAGCAGTCCGTTGGCGGGAAGGATGCCGTACTGGCAGACGCCGCGGACCCAGTGATTGCGGAAGGCTTCGCCTGTTTGGAAGTCGATGAACTCCACGCCCGTACGGCCCGTGACGAGGTACCGCGCCGTGGCCCGGTCGCGGTAGCAGCGATGGTGCGGCATGGTTGTGTCGAAGGCCCGCTCGGACGCGATCCGGCGTTTGACCTGGCCGGTGAGCAGGTCCAGGGCCGCGGCGTAGTCCGGGCCCTGCCGGCCGCGGCTCCGGCCCAGCCACACGAGGCCGTCCTGGACGAACACGTCGATCGGCGTGTGATACGACTCGCCGCACTTGGCGGTCCAGAGCGACTGGCCGGTCCGGGCCGAATAGGCCACCAGGTCGCCGGCGTCCGCGCCTGCGGCAAGCCAGCCGGGCATCCGTCGCCCTGTGCTCTCGTCGACGTTCGGGACCGGCGTCGGCCGGCGGTCGGCACAGAGCACCACGTCGCCCTGGACGACGAGGGTCGGAGCCGACCAATTGGGGCGGCGGGGGGCGACCTCTCGCTCCGTGCGCCAGCCGTCCGCTCCCGTCTTGGCGTCGATGCAGACCACCGCGTCCGGGGCCAGCCAGAACACCCGGTCGGCACTCACCGCCAACGACATGGGCAGCGGTCGAACCCCGGCCCGTTTCCAGAGTACGCGGCCGGACGCTGCGTCGACGGCCATGACGGTCTTGTTCTGCGGCCAGGCCCGCGCGGCGCCCTTCTCCTCAGCCGTTGGGCCTGCGACCAGATAGAGCACGCCCTCGCGGTAGAGGATCTCCTCGGTGGCTTCCGTCCCCTGACAAGCCGCGAGGGTCCGGCCGGTCGCCGCATCCAGGACCGTGACTGGCGCGTCCAGGCCGAGGGTCACGTACACGCGATCGGCGTGGGCCACGAGCCGCCGCGAGAGTTCGGGCGGGCCGTTCTGGGCGGCCCGCAGGTGCGGTTCCCAGTTCGCGATGGGCCTTCTCCACAAGAGCACCCCGTTGAAGGCGTCCCGCGCCACCAATCGCCACTCGGCCGGCAAGAGCACCGACGCCGCCGGCGCTTCATCGACAATGGAGAACAGCCGCCCGGCCGCGGACACCGCCACGCTCACGCTGGCGACGGTCTCGTGGTGCCTGGCGTTTCGAGGCTCGGCGACCCATTGGAGATGATGCGGCGGGCCGACCACGGCGTCCTTCGACACGGCGTTGTTGCTGGCATCGTACAGGGCGTGCGTCCAATCGTCGATCGACGGGGACCGGGGCTTGACGGTCCTGGTCCATTTTCCCTCGCGCCGGATGGAAGCGACGCCGCCGGGGGCCAGCACGCGCAACACTTCGTCCGGAGATAGTCCGTGCAGGTCTTCGGCCACGAAAAGATTGACGAGATTGTCGACATACGGCAGGCGGTCTCCACTCCACGGCTCCACGGAGACGTTGCCGTAAAGTCCCAGCGATCGAATGTGCCGGCGGGCGTTCTCGACCGATGGCGCGTCCCATGCCAGGCCGTGGATGAGGTAGGAATCGCCGGCCCGCAGTGCGGCCGTCAGCGCGCCGTCCGTGCAGCCGAAATGAACGACCAGGCCGCCTTTCACCCCCGCGGTCTCGAGAATCTCCTTCGCTTCGGCTGGCAGGGCAGGAGCGACAGCGGTCGACGCAGCGCCCGAAGCCGCCGCTCGAGCGAACGCCGACATGAGAACCACCATCGGGCCTGCCACGAGGAGGAAACTCCGCCTCTCGACCATGCCGTACCTCCTATCGCCAACGAAAGATCCCACGAGGAGGGAAAGGGAGACAGCCGGTACCCTTCCCCTCTTGGCGAGGCGAGGAGGCGTAGCGGCACCCCCTTACCCCCGGTCCCTCTCCCGCGAACGGGAGAGGGGAGGTATTGGCTGTAACCTCCGACATTCCCTGGTCAGCCGCCTAGCACTCTTTCGTGATTCCCGGTTGCGGGGCGGGATAAATGCCGTCGGGGCCGGCCTTGATGGGCGCGGGGGTGTCGAAGGTCAGGTGATCGATGTCCTTGAGGTACTCGAAGTCTGACTTGACCACCTCGTCCCACGTGATCATGGCCCCGGTGTGCACGGCCGCGCGGCCCATGATGGCGGTGAAATTGGCCTCCGCGCCGCGGTGGGCCTCGTTGTGCGGCTTGTCCTGGCGGATGGCGTCCAAGAGGACCTGCCACTCGCAATGGTACGGGTTGGGCTCCGGCCCACCGAATCGCCAGACGATCTGGTCGTCGTCCATCTTCTGGCTCTTGTAGATCTTCGGCAACGGGGCCGAAAGGTTCGTCATGAGCACCGCCGATCCCTTGGAGCCGTGAGCATAGTCGGAGTAGGTCTGCCAGCAGCCGTTCATGTGGCGCGAGAAGGCGTAGAGCTTCGTGCCGTCGGCAAACGTATACTCGACGGTGTAGTGGTCGAAAAGGTTGCCGCACTCGGCGTAGCAGCGGCCGCCCATGCCCTGGGCCGACACGGGCCAGGCCCCCTTGGCCCAGCAGGCCACGTCGATGTTGTGGCAGTGCCAGTCGATGAAGAACCCGCTGGAGGCCCAGTTGAAGCAGGGCGCGTGACGGATCTGGAAGACCAGCTCGTTGGTTTTCTCGGGCAGGCGGGGGCAGAAGACCGGCCCGTGTACGCGGTAGATCCGCAGCGATTGCACCTCGCCGATCGCCCCCTCCTGGATCCGCTTGATGACCTCCTGACGCCCCTTCGAGTGCCGCCACATGAAGCCCACCGAAACTTTGAGGTTCTTCTTGTCGGCGGCCACGGCGGCCTTCTGCATGCGGCGGGTCGCGGGGGAATCGACCGCAAACGACTTCTCCATGAACACGTTCACCCCTTTTTGCACCGCGTACTCGAAGTGCATGGGACGGAAGGCGGCGTGCGTGGTCAGCAGCACCACGTCGCCGGGCCCGAGGCAATCGATCGCCTTCTTGTAGGCGTCGAAACCGACGAAGCGGCGTTCGGCCGGGACGTCAACCCGGTCCTTGAAGGCGTTGGTAAGGTTCTTGAAGCTCGCCTGGAGGCGGTCGTCGAACAGGTCGGCCATGGCGTAGAGCTTCACCGGACCGCCGGTGGTCGAAAAGGCGTCGGCCACCGCGCCGGTGCCGCGCCCGCCGCAGCCGACCAGGGCCAGCTTGATGGTGTTGTTCTCGGCCGCGTGGCAATTCGGCAGGGCCACACCCGCCAGCGCCGAGGCCGCCGCGCCCCCCGAAAGCTTCAAGAACTCGCGACGGGACTTCGACGCCGCCGGCGCCTTGGAATTGGTCACGGTCATTGCAGACTCCTTTGGTGATTCTTGGAGAGTCGTTGACAGGATTCACGCATACTGCGTCGATTCACGCCAGTCATGGTAGAGGCTGGCCCCACGGCATTCAAGCGGCCCGCCCCAATCGGTGCGGCAAACGCAGCATCGCCGACCTTTACCGGCGTGTGTGGGACGGCCTTTCCAGGGCGTCTCTTCTGTCGCTCTCTTGACGGCCTGGAAAGGCCGTCCTACTGAAGACGCCGACCCTTGCACCTTGAAACGGAAAAACCGTTTTTCGAGCACCTCGCTGGGGAAAATCATCCCTGTGGGTGGATCGCCCGCCGGTCAGTCTAGGGGAACTTTCTTGCTGTATCTTCGGGATTATGGTAGCGTTGAGCGAAGAGAATTCTTGGGAGGATTGGCTGAGGCGTTCGAGGTTCTGGGGACGTTCATGGCGGCCGGTTGGTACTGTCGGATTGCGGGTGAGGAGCACGGGCCGCTGACTGCGTCGCAACTGCGGGCGATGGTTGCGAATGGCCACCTCTCGCCCGGCGACGCCGTTCGACAGGGCAGGGCCGGCGTCTGGGTGCCGGCAGCGAGCGTGAAGGGGCTGTTCGGGGCGCCGGCGGAGTCGGCGGCGGCCGAACACGCTGCGGCCCCGCCACTCGCGCCGCCCCTGCCTCCGCTGCCACCCCCGCCTCCCCCGCCAGGTCCGGTCGGGAGGTCCCGGCCGCTGCTCCGCGCCCAGCCGATGGAAGACGACGCCTCCGAGGAGCCCGCCAGCCCTGTCAGGACGCGACTGTTGGACACGGACGATGCGGGGCTCGATTTGTCGCGAATACGGCCCGAACCGCAGGTCGAATCGCCGAAGCGGGCCAGGGGATGGCGTTCCACGGGCCTCGATTTCCTCATGGACGAGAAATCGCTCCGGGCCACGCGTCCCAAGCCGGCTCCAACCGCACCCGTCGGCGGGGCTAAGGACGCCGCCGAGCCCATCCGAAGGTGGGCGATTCCGATTCTCGCCGGGGTGCTCGTTCTCTTGTTGATCGTGCTCGCGGTCGTCAACCAGGTCCGCAGCCGGTGGACCACAAGCGGGACATCGGGCGACGCTGCCTCAGAGGCCGGCAAGGCTCCGTCTTCCGGCGAGGCGATTGCCCCCAAGACCGGGGCTCCCGGGGCCCCGGCGGCGAGCGGGCAGGCCAAGGGAGCCCCGCAAGCAGCACTGGAGCCCTCGGGGGTGACCTGGATCGACGCCACGCGCGACCCCTGGAAATGCGGCGACGTGACGGTGAAGGTTCGGGCCGCGGCGATCACTCGCGCGCGCCTAGTCGACGCCACAAAACGGGTCGCCGACACTCAGGAGGATTACCTCCTGCTGCTGGTGGAGCTTACCAACAACAGTCCCACGCGGAAGATCCAGTACACGAGTTGGAGTCTCCGTGGGGAGCAGCCCCGGCTGACCGACGATCTGAAGAACCCGTACACCATGCAGGTCGCGCCCGGCGGGGGGACATTTGACGGACAACAGCGGGTCAAGTCGATTTATCCTGAGAAGACGGCCGAGGACCTGCTGGTCTTCGAGCGACCGGTGGATAGGGCGAGGTCCTTGCGGCTCCAGTTGCCGGCGGTGGCCTTCGGGGGGAGTGGCACGGGCTACATCGAGATCCCGATGAGCATGGTCAAATCGGACCTCGGGCCCGCCTTCAAGCACGCCGCGGAACCGGCCGCTCCGAAGGCAAAGACGGCCGGAGCCAATGGGGAAGAGAAGAAGGGTGAGGCGTCGAAGGGGACGCCCCCTGGAAAGGCGGCCGGGGCCGGCGCGAACCACGACGCGCCGCCGCCGCCGCGGACCGGGGCGCCGGAGACCGACTTCGGGATCAAGCCGGAGAATACTCCGTCGGGGCCGAGCCCACCGAAGGGCGTGCGGGGCCCACCGCCCCCGCCGCCGGTCAAGACTCCGCCTTCGACACCCAAGACCCAGCCCAAGTAGCCGTAAGCGTTTGCGTGCATGCAGGACGGGTTTCCTAATACCTACAGCACTAGGTTCGCGGAAGGAAGAAGGGGACTGGCTCCGTGGCGCAAACCGGTGTGGCATGAGCAGAGACGTTCCCGCCACGGTGCCTGTCCCCTTTTTCCCTCTGTCCCCTTTTTCCCGTCGTCGCAAAAGGGGACAGGCACCGTCGCCGGAGAGCCTACTTGCAGGGACACGGTTTCTGCGGCGACGGAGCCAGTCCCCTTTGCAAACCCGTCCCACGAACTCGGTCAACTCATGGGTGCGCAGGGACCAGGCGTGAGAGCTCTCGTAACCGGGGCATCGGGATTCCTGGGGCGAAACATCGTCCGGCACTTGCTTGCCGAGGGAAATGAAGTGCGGGCCCTGTGCCGGAGCGCGGCGGCCGACCTGGAAACCCTCGGGGTGCAGGTCGTTCGCGCCGATCTGCGCGACCGGGCGGCGGCGGCGGCGGCGTGCCATGGCGTCGACTGCGTCTTTCACACGGCCGGGGTGGCCGGACTCTGGGGGCCGTGGAAACGATACTACGAGGCCAACACCCTGGCCACCATGCACGTGGTGGCCGGATGCCTGGAGCACCGCGTGGGTCGCCTGGTGTTTACCAGCAGTCCCAGCGTGACGTTCGACGGTACCGATCAGAACGGCGTCGACGAATCGACGCCCTATCCCAGCCGTTGGCTCTGCCACTACCCGAACACCAAGGCCCTGGCCGAGCAGCACGTGCTGGCGGCCAATGGCACGGGCGGTTTGCTCACCTGTGCGCTCCGGCCGCACTTGATCTGGGGTCCGGGCGATCGGCACTTGATTCCCCGTCTGATCGAGTTGCGGCGGGCGAACCGGCTGTGGCGGGTCGGCGACGGGACGAACCGCATCGACATGGTCTACATCGACAATGCAGCCGAGGCCCACCTCTTGGCCGCCCGGGCCCTAGTGCCCGGGGCTCCCGCGGCCGGACACGCCTACTACATCAGCCAGGGCGAACCGGTGAACTGCTGGGATTGGATCGACGATCTTCTCGGCCTGGCGGGGCTTTCGCCGACTCCGAAGAGGATGTCGGTAAGAACCGCTTGGTGGATCGGCGCGGCGATGGAGGGCTTGTGGTGGCTCGTGCCCGGCGCCAGCGAACCGCCCATGACCCGGTTCCTCGCGGCCCAGTTGAGCACGGCCCACTTCTTCGACATTTCCCGGGCCCGGCGCGATCTCGGCTACGAGCCGCGCGTGTCCACGGCCGAAGGGATGCGTCGCCTGGCCGCCGAGTTGGCGCCGTTGCGCGTCGGGGGTGACTATTGAGTTTGTCCCCTCCCAAGGTCCGGCAAGCCGGGGGGTGGCCTTCTTGTCGCATCCCACCGACGGGCTATAATGTGGGTGAGCGGCGTTGGGAGCCGCTGCCGCACCTGCCGTTGGGCAAAGCCGGCGGTTTGGTGGACTCTGTGCGATGTGCCGGCCCGTGTGGCTGCAAGTTCGTCTTCTTTGAATGGAGGACCGCGTCGTGAGTTACGTCGAAACCCCTCGTCAAGATTCGATGGGCGTTTTCGCCGAGTGGGCGCAGGCCAATGAGCGGAGCGATTTCATCGCCAAGACCTACATGCACCTGGTCGGGGCGATCGGGATGTTCGTCATCCTCGAGACGCTGCTCTTGAACATGCCGGGGATCGAGAACCTCGTGCAGATGATGATCGGCAGCCGTTACAGTTGGCTGATCGTGCTCGGCTTGTTCATCCTGGTGAGCTACGTGGCCGAAAGTTGGGCCCAATCGGCGGTGAACCCGACGACGCAGTATCTGGGGCTGGGGCTCTATGTGGCGGCCGAGGCGGTCATTTTCGTGCCGCTCTTGTACCTCGCCCGGCTCATGGATGCCCGCATCGCCGGCCCCGGGATCATTCCCACCGCGGCGGGCGCCACCTTGGGGCTGTTCGGACTCATGACCGCGGTGGTGTTCGTGACCCGCAAGGATTTCTCGTTCCTGCGGACCGTGCTCTGGTTCGGCGCCTTGGCGGCGCTCGGGCTGATCGTGGCAGGGGCCGTGTTCCAGTTCGCGCTGGGGGTTGTGTTCATTTATGCCATGATCGCCTTGGCGTGTGGGTATATCCTCTACCACACCTCGAACGTGCTCCACCATTACCGCATCGGGCAGCACGTGGCCGCGGCCCTCGCCTTGTTTGCCGCGGTGGCGTTGTTGTTCTGGTACATCGTCCAGCTCTTCATGTCGCGCCGGAACTAAGGAACGATTCCGGCATGATTCTTCTCCTCGTCCTGGCGACCATCGGCCACGGGTTCATCTGGGTGGCCTTGGTGAATCGGAGCCATGCGGTCGGGATGCCCCAAGGGCTGTGCCACGTGCTGACGGCCCTGATGTTCCTCTTGGCCGCGGGGATTCCGGTGGCCGTCGTATGGACTCTTTGGACGGTGGGAATCGACAGGACGCTTGTTCATATCACGACAAGTCCATTTCGGTCGTTGCCGATCTACCTCGGTGCCTGCTCCGCTGCGGGGGTGTGGGCGGTTGCCCAGTGGACCTGGCGCACCATCTGGCCCGGGATCCGGAGGCCGGAGCGGTATTGCCGGTCGCGGCGATCGCGCCTGGTGCCGGCGCCGGGCACGCCGGGCCTGCGAGCCGCCGATGCCAGTCTGCTGGCCCGATTGCCCGGAAACGACGCCCTCTGGCTGGAGGAAGTGGACCGCGGGCTGGAGCTTCCCCGCCTGCCTGAAGCCCTGGAAGGGCTCTCCATTCTGCACCTTTCCGATCTTCACTGGAGCGGGCTGGTCGGCAAGTCGTATTTCGTGGAGTTGGTCCGGCGGTGCAACCTCCGGCAGCCGGACCTTGTGGCCATCAGCGGCGACATCATCGACAACGAGGCATGCCTCGATTGGATCCCCGACACGCTCGCGAAACTACAGGCCCGCTGGGGAGCCTATTTCGTGTTGGGCAACCACGATCGCCGGGTCAATTCCGCGCGGCTGCGGAGAAGGCTTGAGGAGGCCGGACTGGTCGATCTCGGCGGCCGGTGGGTGGAGGTCGAAGTCCGGGGGCAGCGGATCGTGTTGGCGGGCAACGAGGTCCCTTGGTTCGGGCCTGCGGCCGAGTTGGGCAGCGCTCCCCCTTCCTCGCTTCACGGCGGCCCGCTGAGGATTGCCCTGGCCCATTGCCCCGACCAGCTTGCCTGGGCGCGTCGCGAGGAGGTGGACCTGTTCCTGGTCGGTCACACCCACGGCGGCCAGGTCTGCTTTCCGGGGATCGGCCCCATCTTCGCCCCGTGTTTGCACGGCGTGTGTTACATCCGGGGTTCGTTTCTTGCCCCGCCCACGGTGATGCACGTGACCCAGGGCATTTCGGCCGAACTCCCCTTCCGCTTCCGCTGCTTGCCGGAGGCCGCCATGCTCATGCTTCACCGGGGCGGCAGCCTTTCTCTCGGCGATCCCCAGAGCCACACGCAAGGCTGAGCGGAAGGGCGACAACGTCTCTCGCATTGACATGGACCTAGGTGTCGGGTACCCTCGGGGCAACGGAGGCGAATCATGGGTTCGGCAGACGCCCGAAAACTGTGTGTTCGTTGCGGCGCGGACGTTACCGATCAGCAGCGTCACAAGAACCGCCGCGGCGAATACCTCTGCATCCCTTGCCACCAAGCCACCCGACACTCCCAGCACAGCCCGCCTGCGTCGGAATCATCGAGGCGTTGTGTCTGCTGTGGCGTCCAGGTCACCCGTCAGGAGTGCCACAAGAACCGTTACGGCGAGCACATCTGCCTGACCTGCCATCGCGCGGGCCGGCACCGGTCTCGGCGCCGATCCGTCCAGCAGGCCCTGAAGCGGTGCTTCAGGGTGGTCTTCTATGTGCTCTTCGCGGCCTTGGGAATGTGGATTGCCTTCCAAGTCTTTGCCAAAGTCATGGGTCACCTGCAATCTACCGAGTAGCCCCCATGTTGCATTCCGTCGCGGGAGCACCCTACAATGGCTACCGCGGCCGGAGAACCGGACGCGCGACAATCCAAAAGAGACAATCTAGGCCATCAACAAGTAGTCCCGTCCGAAAGGAGAGCCAAGATGCTTCGCGGAAGAACCGTTCTGATTGCGTTGGCGGCCGTCCTGGTGTTCTCGGCCACCGCACTGCTCACACCGGGGACCTCGCGTGGCGACGATTTCAAGGCGAAGGCGGATGACGCGTTTGCGAAGCTCGCGGCCTACGACTTCGGCAAGGATCCCGGCGCGACGACGGCGATCACGGGCCTGGTGGCGGGGTCCTACGGCAAGCCCGAGGAGCGGAGGGAGCTGGCCGTCCGATTGGCTGCCGTACTGAAGTCCGGGGCCCCGCGGGGCGCCAAGGACTTTGCCTGCCGGCAGCTTTCGGTCATCGGCACGGGCGCGGAAGTCCCGGCCTTGGCGGAGCTCTTGGCCGACGAGCATCTCTCCCACATGGCCCGCTACGCGCTGGAGCGGATTCCCGACCCCGCGGCGTGCGAGGCGATTCGGCAGGCGCTGGGGAAAGTCCAGGGCAAGTTGCTGGTCGGCATGATCAACTCGCTGGGCAATCGGCGGTCGCAGAGCGCGGTGGCCGACCTGGCCAAGATGCTCGGCCATTCCGACCCGGCGGTGGCGCAGGCCGCGGCCGCGGCCCTGGGCAAGATCGGCCCGGCGGGCGCTGCGGCGCTAAGGCACGCAATGGACAGCGCGGCGGCCCCCGTCCGGCCTGCGGTCGCCCAGGCGATGTTGCTTTGCGCCGAGGGGCTTTGCGCGGCGGGCAAGCGGGACGAAGCGGTCGCGATCTACGATCGGCTGCGCAAGGGGGACGTAAAGGCCGTGCGGGTCGCGGCGGCGCGGGGAGCCGTCCTCGCCCGGCAAGCGGCGGGAATCCCGATCCTCATCGAGCAACTCAAGGGGAGCGATCCCGACTTGTTCGGGGCGGCCCTCGTCCTGATCCGCGAGATGCCGGGCTCGGAGGCCACGAAAGCCCTGGTCGCCGAGCTGACCACCCTGCCCGCAGAGAAGCAGATTCTGCTGCTTGAGGCCCTGGCCGATCGCGCCGACCGCGTGGCCACGCCCGCCGTGCTCTCCCTGGCCCAGCAAGGCGCGGCCAAGGTCCGCGTCACGGCGATCCGCGCGCTGGCGAAACTCGGCGACGCCTCGGTCGTGGCCGGGCTGGTGGACTTGGCGACCGGCGGCGAGGGCGAGGTGGCCCAGGCCGCCGTGAGCTGCCTGGCGAGTATTTCCGGCAAGGACGTCGACGCGGCCGTTCAGGCCGTTCTCGACGGGGCCGACGCCAAGGCCCGGCGTGTGGCGATCGACGTGCTCGGTCAGCGCCGTGTTGCGGCCGCCGTGCCCTCGCTGCTGAAGGCCGCGGCCGATGCCGATGAGTCGATCCGCCTGGCGGCCGTCAAGGCCCTCGGCGAAACCGTCTCCTCGGGGAATCTTTCGGCGCTGGTCGAGCTGGGCGTCAAGGCCAAGCGAGGCAGGGAGCTGGCCGCGGTGGAGGCGGCGCTCGCGTCGGCCTGTGCCCGCATGCCCGACCGGGAAGCCTGCGCCGAGGTCCTCGCGTGCAGCCTGCCGAAGGCGGACGCGGCGGCCAAGGCGGCCTTGCTGCGGAGCCTGGGTCGCGTGGCGGGCGCGAAGGCCCTGGAGGCGGTCCGGGCCGCCGTGAAGGACTCCGCCCCGGACGTCCGGGAAACCGCCCTGCGCGTCATGGCCGACTGGCCCGACGCCGCCGCGGCCGCGGACCTGCTCGCTCTGGCCAAGTCGTCGGAGAACAAGACGCACAAGATCCTCGCCCTCCGCGGGTACATCCGGCTAATCGGCGTGAGCAACCAGCCGGCCGATCAGAAGCTCGCCATGTGCAAGGAAGCGTTGGGCCTGGCCGACCGCGACGAAGAGAGGAAACTCGTGCTGGGCGTCTTGGGCGGCGCGCCGGCCGCCGAGGCCCTGGCGATCGTGGTGCCGTTCCTCGACAACCCCGCAACCAAGGACGAAGCCGCCGCCGCTGCCGTGGCCATCGGCGAGAAGATCGCCGGCAGCCATCGCGCTGAGGTTGCGGCCGCCATGACCAAGGTGCTCAAGGCGACTCAGAACGGCGACCTGATCAAGCGCGCCAAAGAGACCCTCGGCCGCACCGGGCGGTGACCCTGCCAGAACGCGAGAGATGTGCAGGATCCGTCTCCGGAGGGTCTTGGTTCTTGCTGCTCAGTGCGCAACTTCACTGCTTCCCATAGTTCATCGGAACGCCTTTGCGTTGCGACTGGATGTACGCCTCGAGGGCCCGCATCGTGGGACCGTCCGGGTCCAGACGCTCGCCGCGCACGGGGTTCTGAACACACCAGTTGATCATGTCGCGGAGGAGGGCAACTCGACCCAGTTGCACCTGGAATTTGGGGTACGTCTCCGGGTGCGTGTTGGCCGCGTGGGGATGGCACATGTCGCACGAAACAGCGACCGTACTGCCCAGCTCGCCGGCATCGTGGAAGATGCGGGAACCCTCGGCGACGAACTTATCGGTCTCCCGGGCCCAAGTGAGGATGTCGCGATCGGTGTAGTTGCCGTACGTCTGTCCCTTGCGTTGGGTGCCCTGGAGCAGGTGGGAGTTGTCGGCCGGCGGCTTGAGTGCGTGCTTCTCTTTCTCCTCACGGACCCAGTTGGCCTCGGGGTGGGTGCGCTTCCATTGGTCCATCAAGCTGTCGGCCAGGGCCTGGCCTGTGAGGCCCTTGGGGACTTCGACGGCGTTGCCGCCGTCGCAGGCGCCGACCTTGACGGTTTCCTCGCCAGCTTTCGGTGATGCCTGAGCCGCAGCGGGGACGGCTGCTGCGACAGGCGCGACCGGGGCCGCGTTTGCGACAGCGACCGGAACGACCGCTTTGGACGGAGGGGCCTCTTGGCTGCATCCGAACAACAACGCTGACAGAAGCAGGCAGATCGTGCCGACGACAGCACCGCCGGCATGGCATCGGATCGACGTGTTTGTCATGGTTCGTCTCCTTGTATGTCGTCAATAGGCTGGCCGGTTGGGCTTCGGCGGCACGCTCTCTTTGCCCGCGCTGAGCATGTAAGTCCTACTCACCGTGACCGGGTTCCGGTTCCACAGGCTATAGACCTTGTCGACCAATCCGTCGGGGTGCACGTGGACCTCGCCGTCGCCGCACCCGTCGTTCGGGTCGAATGGGTCGGGACGGCTCATCTGGATGGTCAGCTCGGGCATCCCTTCCGGGGCGTAGGGCCACGGCCAAGCCGTGGAGAGCAACCCGTGGAAATGGATGTTGCCGATCCGGTTGGTCAGCAATTGGTGGGTGTGCCCATGGATCACCACCACGTGCTTGAAGCGATTGAGGATCGCCTGGACTTCTTCGGCGTCGTCGGTCCAGAAGTTCCACGGCTTGTAGAGCTTGTAGAGCGGCGAGTGGGAGAAGACGATGACCCGCGCGTCGTCGGGAAACTTCGCCAGATCGTCCTTGAGCCACTTCCGCTGCTCCTCGCCTACCGTGAACGAGCTCTGGAAACCGTTGTCGAGGCCGGCCACCGTTTTCATCCGCTGGATGGGCGACAAGCCCCTGGCGGTCCAGAAGTCGCGCTCGACCACGCTATTGAGCACGACGAAGTGGACCCCCTTGTGGTCGAAGGAGTAGGTCGACTTTCCGAACAATTCCTGCCACTTCTGGCCCATGTCGAAGTACCAGTCGTGCTCTCCGACCATGATCCTTAGGGGCGCCTTGAGGTTCTTGAGGATCTGGGCGCCCAGATCGATCTCCTTGGCCTGCCCGAGCTGCGCCAGATCGCCTCCGTAGAAGACGAAGTCGGGCTGCGGATCGAGGTTGTTCACGTCGTCGACCGCGCGGAGCAGGCCGCGGACGAACCGATCATTCACCGTTTTCTCGTACAAGTGGGAGTCCGAGATGTAGGCGAAGCGGAAGGCCGGTTTTGATTCCGCGCCCTCGGCCCCTTGCGCTACGGTCACCGGGGTGAACGAGTGCGGGGCGGCGAGCCCGGCCGTCGCCCCAAGGCCGCCGCCGACACCTTCAGGAAGGAGCGGCGGTCGAGATTCCGCAAGCCGTGGAAGAACTGTTGCCGCTCCTCCAGGTACCTGGTTTCGACGCTCTTATAAGTAGCCATCGTGGATCGCTCCTTGTTACTTGTCCTTGCTCTTTACGCCCATCACGCGCTGCTCGAACGGCAATGTCTTGCGGAGCGCCATCGCCTCGTTTCGGAAGGGGCGCTGCTTCTTCGCCGCGGCTTGCTGCTGCGCGAATCGGCGCTGGTTATCTTCAGCAAAGCGGACATCGGTCAGCGTGAAGAGGAAGGCCACGAGTTGGTCGATCTCTTCCTCGGTCAGGGCCAGCGGCTCGAGGCCCCCGTCGAGGAACGGATTGGCCTCGCCGCCCTTGTTGTAATGGTCGATCACGTCCCACAGGGTCGTCATCGAGCCGTCGTGCATGTAGGGGCCCGTGATGCCGATGTTCAGGATGAGCGGGGTCCGGAACGACCCGATGTCGGACCGGTTGTGGGTCACCATGAAGCGGCCCAATTCGCTCAGGTCGGTGCCCACCGCCAGCTCGTCCAACTTCTGTTCCGAGGCGTCTTCCCCCAGGGCTTTGACGGCCTTCTTTGCCAGGCCCTCGAAATCCTGGTGCCGGGCCGACACGCCGACGTTGTGGAACCGGTTGTCGGTGCCCAAGGGGTTCGAGGGGTTCATGGGGTGGCAGGTCATGCACCGGCCCTTGCCGTTGAACAACTCCCACCCTGCCTTGGCCTGGGGGGAAATGGCCGCCGAATCGCCGCCGAGGAATTTTCGGAAGGGCGAGTCCACGAAAATCAGCGTCCGCTCAAACGCCCCGATGGCCCGGCCGAGGTCTTCGTAGTTCATCTCCCGACCGTAGGCCTTCTTGAAGGCCTCCTGGTATTCGGGAACGTTGCGAATCGCCTTCAGGGCGGTCGCTCCGTCGGGCATCCCCATCTCAACAGGATTGAGGATCGGCATCCTGGCCTGATGGTCCAGGGTAGGCGAGCGGCCGTCCCAGAAGAGGGTCTGGAGCAGGGCCACGTTGAGTGTCGTCGGCGCGTTCCGCTTTCCAAGCTGTCCGTTGATCCCCTCGGAAACGGCCCGCTGATCGGTGAAGCCCCGTGTCACGTCGTGGCACGTGGCACAAGAGACGGTCGCGTCGCGCGAGAGCCGCACGTCGAAATACAGCTTCCGTCCCAACTCGACCCGTTCCGGCGTCAGCTTGTTGTCCGCGGGGACAAACGCTGCCCAGACGACCGGGTCAAAACCGGCCGGCGTCTTGGTCACGTCCCTTGGCGGGGCGAGTTTCTGGAGTCTCTCCAATTGGTACTCCGCACTGGCGTCGCCGTGCTTGCCGCGGGGAATCTCCGCCGCCTGGCCCGCCGCCAACGACCACAGCAGGGTCCCGGCCATCAGTCCGCTGCCCAACCTGCGGAATGCGGGTTTCTTGAGGCAAACCATCCACTGACTCATGGGTACGGCCCTCCAAACAAGACCAAGAACCATGTTCCGCCACGTTCGCTGCGTCTATCACAAACGGCGAGCCGAGAAGCGTCCGCGAGCCGCTAGGGCGTCTTGGCTTGCCGACACGCCGCACAAATCCCCGTGAACTGGACCGAGAAATCCTCGATCTCAAAGCCCTCTCGCTCGACATCGGACAAGGAAAGCCTGTCCAATCTCGCGCTCTCCAAATCAATCACCTTGTTGCACTTCTTGCAGATCAGATGATGGTGACGACGCACCTTCCCGTCGAACCGAGCCGAAGCCCCGGGGTGAGGAAGGCGACGGACGAGCCCCCCCTCCACCAGGAAATCAAGCACCCGGTACACGGTCGTCCGGGAAACCCCCGGAACGCGCTCCTTGACCACTTCGAGGATCTGGTCCGCGGTGGGGTGATCGTCCCTCTCCAGCACCGCCTGCAGCACCGCGCGGCGTTGCGCGGTAAACGGCACTCGCAGGCGTCGGCATAACGTCTCGAATTCCCTCAGTCTCTCGGCAATCCGACCCGAACCCATGGCGATCTCATGGTGCAAATTTATACCATTTAGAAACGAATGTCAACAACCCCCCCTTGCGATCGGGAGCAATCGAGACTCGTCGGCCTAGAAACCATTATGCCGAATCCCGGGCGGCTGTCGACCGTTGTGTGCCCGCTGGCGAGGTGCTATGGTGGAGAATCCGAGGACGGCATTGTGGCGCAAGTTGGGGCGTCGCCCGGTGTTGCGCGACGACAACCTCGGTCGCCCAGTTTCCATCACGGAGCAAGGAACCTCGCCATGGAGCGACGCGAGATCGTGCGGCGGGCCGTCGAGTTCGGCAGCCCGCCGCGGCTGCCTTTCTGGCAAAATGTGCTGGCCGACGTTCCCAATGATGTCTGCGATTGTTGGGAGATGGACCGCGCCAAACGGGGTTGGTTCTTCGATCACGCCGCCGAGGACGACTGGGGATGCGGTTGGGCGGTCCCGGCGACGGCGAAGAACATGGGCCAGGTGGTCCATTCCCCCTTGGAAGATTGGTCCAGGCTCGATTCCTACCGCCCGCCCGATCCCCGCGACCCTTTCTACTTCGAGCGGATTGAAGGCGTCCTCTCACAGGCCGGCGACCGGTACGTGGTCGTGGCCTGCCATTTCAACCTGATCGAGCGGCTCCACATGCTGCACGGGTTCCCGCAAACCCTGGCCGATCTCTACTTCGAGCCGGCGAAGATCGAGAAGGTGCTCGACATGATCCTGGAGTTCAAGCTCGGACTGTTCGACGAGCTGCACCGGCGATTCGGAGATCGGGTGGATGGGCTGTTTTGCACCGACGACTGGGGCACCCAGCAAGGCACGTTGATCAGCGGCCGCATGTTCGAGGAGTTCTTCCTCAACCGGTACCGCACCCTGGTCAGCGCGGTCCACGGCTACGGATGGCACTTCATGCTCCATAGCTGCGGGAAAGTGAACGCCTTCATCCCGTACTTCCTCGAAGTGGGCATCGACGTGCTCAACCTCCAGCAGCCGCAAGCCTACGGCATCGCAACGATCGGCCGCCAATTCGCCGGCAAGACCTGCTTCCTCACCACGGCCGACATCCAGGCCACCATGCCGTCGGGCAACGTGGAGGCGATCCGAGCCGAGGTGCGCGAGCTGGTCGAGAATTGGGCCACGCCCAAGGGCGGATTCATCGTCTTCAACTACGGATTCGACGAAGCGATCGGCACCACGCACGAGGCGACCAAAACCATGTTCCGCGAGTTCGAGCAGTGCATGCACCGCTGGAGCGGCGGGCCCGACCCGATCGCTTAGCCCGGAGCCAACGGCGACTGTGGACTCGCGATCAGGCGTCGTCGCCGCTGGCCCCGAGTTGAACGATTTGCCTTGGCGCAATGATCGTCGTTTCAACGACAGGAGATGTTCCATGAAGTCACTGACACCATGGTTTGCGTGGTCACTGGTGTGCGTTGCGGCGTTTGGCGTCGCTCGGGCCCAGGAGAAGCCTCGGGATGAGAAGCCCAAGGCCGAGGAGTGGCTGCAACAATTGCTCAAGCGGTTCCCCGACGCCGACGCCAATAAAGACGGCGTGCTGACGCGAGAGGAGGCTCAAGCGTATCGGCAAAAGATCGAGGCCGAGCGGGCCAAGAAGGCGCCGGGCAAGAGCCGGGCTGCGGTCGAGGCCGTCCGGTTGACTCACGCCGACGTGAAGTACGGCCCCCACGAGCGGAACGCGATCGATTTCTATCAGGCGAAGTCGGACCGGCCAACGCCGCTGGTGATCCACATCCACGGCGGAGGGTTCGTTGCCGGCGACAAAGGTCAGATCAACCTGGCCATGGTGAAGGCGATGCTCGACACCGGCATCAGCTTCGCCACGATCAACTACCGCTTCGTCGACGGCCGCGAAACGCTCTTCCCCGTCCCGCAGCACGACGGGGCCCGGGCCGTGCAGTTCCTGCGGAGCAAGGCCAAGGACTGGAACCTCGACCCGAATCGCGTGGCCTGCTTCGGCGGCTCGGCGGGGGCGGGCATTTCCATGTGGATCGGCTTCCACGACGACCTCGCCGACCCGAAGAGCGACGACCCGGTGTCGCGCCAATCGACGCGGATTCAGGCGATTGGCGCGTTCGGCGGCCAGGGGACCTACGACCCGATCAAGATCAAGGATCTGATCGGCGGCCGCGCGTGGGAGCATCCCTCGATCTTAAAGGTCTACGGCTTGCGAACCACGGAGGAGGCGATCCATCCGACGCCGAGGCAACAGCGACTTTACGATGAGAGCTCCGCGATCACGCACCTGACCAAGGACGACCCGCCCCTGTACATGGTCTACAGCGAAGACGATCCGCTGGCCCCGAACGCCAGGCCCGGGCAGGGCATCCACAATCGCAACTTCGGCCTGCAACTCAAGGCCAAGATGGACGAGCTGGGCATCGAGAACGTCTACGTCTACACCCCCGACGCCAAGGGGCGAAACGTGGCCAAGGAAATGGTGGACTTCTTCAGGAAGCAGTTTGCGAAGGTGAAGTGATCGAGAGAAAGTGAGAGAGAGTAATGGGGCAGTCTACTTCTCCGTAGGTAAGAGGAGCGTTCCGGCAGAGTCGCCGGGGAAAAAAGAACGCCCCCTTTTGCCCCCTCGTCTCCGAGTAGGTGGAGTGGTCGGTGGCCGGGCCGGTTCATTCCGAGTCGTCGTAGGTGTAGGTCTCGCTGGAGGACTCGGCGTAGCTGGAGCGGTCGGTGGAACTGTCGCTGGAGGTATACTCTCCGCCCCTGTAGGTCAGGCTGGACGTGCCGCTGGTCTGGTGCTCGACGAACGTGCCGCTCTCCGAGTAACTCGAGGTGCCGGACCCGGGTCAAGAACAAAGACTCCCGACCCCTTTATTCTTCATCGACCCCTTTATTCTTCATGTTGAGCACCGTGAGGCAAACCCTGCCGTCCTGGATGCGAATCCCGCCGGCCCCGCTGTCATGCACCAGGTTGTTCTCCGCAGTGGCGATCGGCGGGAATTCACTTCGCCAGCAGCCGGACGGAGAGTCCTGCGAAGCCGGTCAGATCGGCGTCGAAGGTGACGACCTCCAACCCAGAACCGAGAGCGAAGGCGGCAAGGAACGCGTCGGTCCAGCGATTATGGGCCGGCCGGGAGATCTGGGTAAGCGACTTGAAGACGGCGGTAAGGCCGGGCGGTTCTTCGAGGTACACGACGCGAGGATCCGCGGCCAGCGCCTCGAATGCTCGCCACGCCTCCGCTTGCGTCTGAACGTTGGCGGCCCCCATGATCTTCGGATTCGTCAAATGGCGGAGGAGAGCCAGTTGCGTGATCCGGCAAAAGGCACAAGTCCTCTCCGCTTGCCCATCGAACCAGGCGACCGCCGCGGCGTGATGGACGTGGCCGTCGACCGCAATCGCAAGCCAGACGTTCGCGTCGACCAGGTTAACCCCAGAGACTATCATCGAGTTCCTCGGCCGTCGGATCCAGGATCGTTCCCGGCACGCATCGAACGATCGGCAGGCTGACACGCGTCCGCGACGGAGCGCTGCCCTCGGCCGGGGTCAAGATCGTCAGGAGTCCGGTGCCCGTTTCCGGCAAAAGGTGCGGCTGCCTTGCCGTCAACCTGCCGTGCTCAATATCCACTTCAACCGTGATCGGACCCACAAGCGTCTCCTGCTTTCCAGAGCCTTCCGTACAGATTCACTTCATAGTATTCTACCACAGACACCCCACGCGTGCCAACCCTTGACTTTCAGAAACACCTGGGAAACACCTGGGGTCAGAGCGCACTTAGTCAGCAGCGGAAATATATCCGGTTTCACTATTGGCTGAGTGCGCTCTGACCCCCCCCGTGCACCTACTCGTCTGGCCGACGTGTCCCGATGCCACGGCGGACTGCATTTCCCACTTCCTGGCCGCGGTGAAGGTGTATGCGTCGCAGCAGGTGAAAGCCGATCTCGAACGATCCGGCAGCCGACTGCTTTCGCGGCTGACGATCCGCGAGCGACCCGGCCGAACAGTCTTTCGTTATTGGCAAGAGGGGCCCGGTTACGACCGGAATCTGCAGACCGAACAGGCTGTAGGTGCTTCGATCGACTACCTTCATCTCAATCCGGTGCGACGGGGACTGTGCAAGTCGGCGCTGGATTGGCGGTGGTCGACTGCGCGGTGGTATGCCTCCGAGGGAACGGCTGTCGATGCCGATCTGCCCAGGATTCACGGGCCGCCGCCGGGACTGTTCCGGCCTTGCCGATAGGTTGCGTGTTCGGCAACGAATGCCGGGGATAGGCTTCTCGCACTGCAATGCTGCAAGCACCGGAAGGAAAGAGCACTGGCAAGCCAGTGCCACCCAATAGTCGCCAGTGCCACCCCGCCGTGTTCCTGAGAAGTGTACTTGCGGCCAGGAATCGTCACAGCGTTTTGAGCGTGAACATGTTCCTCAACCAGTAGGTGTGCGATACTGCAAGCACTGGGGAGAAACAGCACTGGCGAGCCAGTGCCACCCAGCCGCGCCCAACGGCGACGCCGAACGCCTCAAACGCCACAACCGGCCCACAAAACCCCATCAAGTCGCTCCACAACTCCGCCGCCGCCTAAATCAGACCCGTTC